>CEUZ01266857.1_pt1 | contig 13374 bp, 17 predicted proteins | sample 361511 | NCBI WGS metagenome assembly CEUZ01 (sample SAMEA2622822, study PRJEB7988) | marine metagenome | biome: marine biome (ENVO:00000447); feature: surface water layer (ENVO:00002042); material: "saline water (ENVO:00002010), including plankton (ENVO:xxxxxxxx)" | depth 5 m
ACAAATACTGGATTAAACCATCTTAAATAAGCAACCTCCATTTCATTGTGCCCGAAGAAGGATCCAGGATCAATAAAAGCTACAAATTTTTTTTCTTTAAAAAGAATATTACCTTCCCACAAGTCTCCGTGCAATAAAAGTGGTGGAGGATTATTTGGGATAAAATTTTCAATATCTTTGATTAAATAATTTATTTTACTGTTAATAAAATTGCCCATATATTCAATTTTATTTGCTAACTCAAACATAGGATTTAACCTAGTTGAAATAAAAAAATTTGCCCAATTGTTTTCGAAGTCATTAACTTGTTCTAATGCAGCTATTTGTGTATTGAAATCAAAACCATATTCTTTATTTGATACTGTGTGTAATTTAATAATTGATTCTAAAAAATCTTCATTTGTAGAATTTGGGCAGTCCTTATCATTATCGATGTATTCAATGATTAGATAGGACTTATCAAACTTAACTATTTTAGGAAAAAAATTAAATTTTTTATTTAAAAATTTAAGATTGCCTGCTTCTGCATTAATTGCATTAAATGAGGTTTTTTTATTAACATAATACTTTGCAATAAATTTATTACCATTAGATAATTCAAATTTCACACAAGCAATATCAAATGAAGTTTGCAACAAATTATATTTAATTATTTTTTCTTTATTTAATAAATTTTCGATTTGTTTAATATGGTATTGGATAGTCACAAATGATTAAAAATATAAATTTACAGTTTTTAATATCTTATTTAGGCCTTGTTCCATTTTTAATTGCTATAGCTGATAAATTTTTTTTTCATTACATAAATACTAATATAGTTGATGATTTTATAATTATCTATTCATTAATTATTTTTGTTTTTATTGGTGCTATAAACTGGGACTTAAAAAAAAGAATGCCTGTTAAATTAGTCATAATTGGTTTCTTGCCAAGTCTAATTGCAGTTATTTTACTATTTATGCATCTTATGCTCTATGAAGTTGGTCTAATTATAATAACATTTATGATTTTACAATTTTTGATTGATAATTACTTTTATAAAGAGACTTTTGAAAGAGAGGTTTATTTTAAATTGAGATTTCCTCTTACAATTTGTATAGTTTTAAGTTTAGCAATTATTTAATAACAGTTTTTATGGCCCCAATTTTTATTTTAGCATGATTCTGCAATTCTAAATCACTCCACTGTTTTAATTTTCTTAAATCTTCTTTTTCAATTATTTTAAGTTTTTCAAATAATGCACAAACTGCCGAAGGTAAAACTCTCTCATTGCCGTCTATGACTTTTAGAATGCCAAAAATACCTTTTTTTAAATGAATAAATAAAAACACACCTTCTGCACCGCCTTTGCAAAAAATTTTTTTATTAGAAATTTTCATCAAATTGCTATCTAAATTTTTAGATCCACCAATAAATAAAGGATTCATGATTATGGAATTGATAAATAATTTTACATTTTCTGTATAGTCAAATCTTCCATTATAACTTTTTAGTAGGTTGGATAATCCTTGAATTAAATCTTTAATCTTAAACGCATATTGAGGTGCGCTACAACCATCTATTCCATAATTTTTTTTTGGAATATTGCTTTCTGTAAAAACTGAAAATGCTTTTCTAATACTTTCCTGATGAGGGTGATCAAAATCAAGATAATTTTTTATGGGCAATTTATTGACCAAACAACTTGATAGCATTGCCAAATGTTTACCAGCGCAATTATTATGAATTTGATAAGGTTTTTTTCCAGACAAAAATAGTTTTTCAGCTGATTTTTTATCTAAAGGATTGTGTATGCCACACTGAAGATGGGATTTAGTCAGATTTGTTTTCTTTAACCAACTTTTCAATTCTCTTATATGAAAGCTTTCTGCATTGTGTGATGAACAAGATAAGGCGATTTGTTTTTTATTTAGTTTGTAAAAATCTATAGCTTTTGAATCTGAAAAAGGTATTCCTTGAAAAATTTTTATTGAGGATCTTGGATAAATTAAATCATTTGTATTTTCTGTTGAGAAAATCGTATTACCATTTAATGAGCCAATAAAACATTTAATACTATGTTGACTTTCAACTATATTGTTACGAAATATTAGAGTGCTTAAACTGCTCATAATTTCTTATAGAGCAAAAAAAGATAATTACTTAAAAAAAGATTTTATAAAAGTGAAAAGATTTAATACGGATCCAAATTTACCAAAGAATACTACATCGTTTTCAGTAATTGATAGGCATATACAACCGTTTTCGTTGCATGCAACAGGATTATGTTTGATTCTTTGATCATTAATTTGCATATCACCTTTGTTGTATTCTCCATATTCATCGCAAAAACTGCCATCTAGCACAAGTATGTATTCTTTTCCATTATGTGAGTGAAGTGGGACAGAAGTTCCAGGGTCCATTTTTATAAGCTTGACGGAGTCATTATCGTTAACAGGTATCATGAATTCTTTAAAACCTTTGTATACGGATTTCCAATTAATATTGTTTAGGTCTCCAATGATATTTTCAAGTGGATTGTTTTTGGATTTTACGTTTTCATCTGCAGGTTTCTTGCTTTTAATACAATCTGAAAATTTGAGTTTTTTTAGTTTAACCCCTTCAAGATCATCAAAGTTTTTTGCAAGCAAGTTGTCGAATATTGAGGCCTTTTTCGAAGCAACACTATTGAGATAGAGGTACATCGAAGTGAATAAGCTTTTCGCCTCTCCGAGATTTCCGCTTGAGTAATTAAAAATTAAGTCGTTTTTTTGTATTGTTGTGTTCATAGTATATGTTTCTGCATTTTACTAAGAGTAGCTCTTATTCTTGATTTAACTGTACCTAATGGAATTTCAAGCTCTGCAGCTATAATTTTATGACTTTTTTGCTCAAAAAAGCTCATTTTTATCAATTTTTTCTGATTTTGATCTAAATCTTCTGTTATTTTATTAATTGTAGACTCTATTTCGTAATCATTAGATTTGTCATTTTCATATAAAAAATCTCTAACATCCTCATTGGACACATTTTTTTGATTTTTCCTATAAAAGTCGATTTTTTTATTTCTGGCAATTGTAAATGACCAAGTAATAAATTTTGATTTTTCTGAATTAAAAAGTTCAGCTTTTATCCAGATAGTGCTCAAAACTTCCTGCGTAAGTTCTTCGGCAAGCTCGCTACTCAAATTATGTTTAATATAATAAGCATTAATTTTTGGAGCAATGTAATCGAATATTTCAGAAAACGCTGTTTCATCTCTATCTTTTGCTATCCTTTTTATTAGATCAACAGCTTTTTTATTATCCATATAACATATTAATAATCTTAAACTTTATTACTATAGCAGAATGGTATAATAACAAAAACATACATTAAAATGAAAAAAGTTGCATCTACATTTTTATTAGTTTTTATCGTTTTTATCAACAAACAATCTGTATCTCTAGAAAAGGGCAAGTGGTCTTTTGTTAAAGACAATGATTGGTGTTACATTGGTTCATTCCCCATTAAATCCGATTTGCCTGATACAAAAAAAAGAGGTGAAAACTATATCCTCGTTTATAAAATTATTGGTAGCGAGGAAAACATTATTCAGATTGAAGCAGGATATAAATATAACTTAGATAAGAAAATAAATGTTAAAATAGATAATGCAAATTTTGATTTTTATTCAACTGAAGACTCTTCTGAGACTGCTTGGACTAATGATGATAAAAAAGTGATATATGCCATGAAAAAAGGACTCGAATTAACACTCACAGGTGAGTCAGCAAGAGGAACAACAACAAACGACGTGTATACTCTTAAAGGTTTTACAAACGCAGTAAATCAATTAAATCAAGACTGCTAATATGCCAAAAAAAATTGTGCTAGCATATTCTGGAGGACTTGACACAAGCGTTATCCTAAAATGGCTGCAAGTAAAATACCAGTGTCCTGTTGTTACTTTTACTGCTGATTTAGGACAGGGTGAGGAACTCAGTCCCGTTAAAGGAAAAGCACAATCTCTTGGAGTTGAAGAAATTTTTATAGATGATTTAAGAGAGGAGTTTGTAAGAGATTATGTGTATCCAATGTTTAGGGCCAATGCAATTTATGAGGGAACGTATTTTTTAGGTACAGCAATTGCAAGACCACTGATTGCAAAAAGACAAATTGAAATTGCAAATATAGTGGGAGCTGATGCTGTTGCCCACGGTGCCACAGGAAAAGGAAATGATCAAGTAAGATTTGAACTTGGGTATTATGCGAACAAACATGATATTAAAGTCATATCCCCGTGGAGAGAATGGGAATTAAATTCAAGAAATGATTTAATTAATTTTGCCGAAAAATATCAAATACCAATCGTAAAAGATAAAAGAGGAGAAGCCCCTTTTAGTACAGATGCAAATCTCCTTCACACGTCTTCTGAAGGTAAGGTTCTCGAAGATCCATGGTTGGCAGCGCCAGAGTATGTTTATTCAAGAACAAAATCGCTAGAAAACTCAAAAGAAGAGCCTGAAGAAATTATAGTTTCTTTTAAAAGTGGAGATGCTGTAGCAATAAATAACAACAGCTTAAAACCACATGAGGTTTTAAGTAAGCTAAACTCTTATGGTTATGAACACGGTATTGGAAGAGAAGACATTGTTGAAAATCGTTTTGTTGGAATGAAATCTAGAGGAATTTATGAAACTCCAGGTGGAACAATTCTTGCTAAAGCACATAGAGCTATTGAGAGTATTACTTTAGACAGGGGTGAAGCACATCTTAAAGATGAGCTAATGCCAAAATACTCTGAGATAATTTACAATGGACTTTGGTTTTCTTCTGAGAGACTGGCTCTTCAAAATTTAATTGATAGTACTCAGTCAAATGTAAATGGCGATGTAAAAATAAAATTATTTAAAGGAAATGTAATTGTCATGGGTAGAAAATCTCCAAATAGTAAATATGATTTATCAATGGTGTCATTTGATGAAAAAGGCGACTATGTTCAAAGAGACGCAGAGGGTTTTATAAAAATTAATTCATTACGATTAAAGAATTTTAACAAAAAATAAAAATAAATTATTTTAGCGAATTTTTAAAAGCTATTGTGGTGTTTCTTAAAAGGCACGCAATAGTCATTGGTCCCACTCCTCCAGGAACAGGGGTAATTGCTAAAGCATTTTTCTCAGCTTGAGCAAAATTTACATCACCTACTAGCTTGCTCTTTTTTTCACCATCTTGCTCAATCTCAATTCGATTTATACCAACATCTATTACAATGGCACCCTTTTTAACCCAATCTCCTTTGATCATTTCAGGTCTTCCAACAGCCGCAACAACAATATCAGCATTTCTACAAACATTTTCTAAGTTCTTAGTTTTTGAATGTGCAACCGTGACCGTGCATGACTCTTTCAATAATAGTTGAGCCATAGGCTTGCCCACAATATTTGATCTTCCTACAACTACAGCATTCATTCCACTAAGATTAACCCCTAATCCTTTTAACATTAAAAGACACCCATATGGCGTACATGGAATTAATAAATTATCATCATTGTTGCTTGCGATAGATAGTCTGCCCACATTTAATGGGTGAAAACCATCAGCATCTTTATCAGGGTGTATTGAATCTAATATAATTTGCTCATTAATATGTTTAGGTAGTGGAAGTTGAACTAAAATACCATTTACATTTTCTTGATTGTTTAGTTTACTAACTAACTCGAGTAACTGTTTTTCTGTCGTTTCTTCACTAATGTGATGATCAATTACTTCAATACCGACCTCTTTTGCGCTTTTAGTTTTTGCTTTAACATAAACACTACTTGCAGCGACGTTACCAACTTGGACAACTGCCAAACCTGGAACTTTCCCTGCTGAGGATTTTAAATTATCTATTTCTAGTTTAAGACTATTTCTTAAATCTTGTGCAATTTCTTTACCATTAATTAAAGTTGTCATATTACCTCGGCCAATATTCAATAAGTAAGTTTTTAATAAACCATAATCCCAGATAAACAATAATTGGTGAGATATCTATAGTCCCAAAATTGGGTATATATCTTCTTACAAGGTTTAAGCTTGGTTCACAAAGACGATACATAGCTTCCATAATACTGTAAACAAATCGGTTAGATGAATTGATAATATTAAAATTTAGTAACCAAGTTGCTATTATATAAATTAATAAAATAAATTGATATAAGTTAATTATTTGAATTATTAATCCTAAAAGAGAGTTCATTTATAAGTCGTAATTAATTATTTTATCATCAAATTGCAAAGGGAATAGTATTCTTTTACCGTTTTCTTTAAGTGAACAGACACAAATGATTTTAATACCTATATATTTTTTTTTAAGTTTTAATATTTTTTCAGCCCACCAATGTTGATCATTTACATTAATATGAGCATTTTTACCATTAGGCAGAAGTGCGAATGCTGAATAACAGGCAACATTAATGAAAACATATTTTTTTGCTTTACTAAAAATTTTTTCCAAAACCCAATTTATATCTTGTGATGGTATATGCTCTAATACATCAATTGATATTACTAAATCATAAATCTTGTTTTCATCTATTATAGAATTTTTTTCATAGCAAGGATCATACAAATCTATTTTTGTATCCCAGTAATCTCTTAAAGAATTAACTTTTAACCCTTTTACTTCAAATGGATTATCATAAAAAAAACCTTTACCACATCCGTAATCAAGCATAGTTGTTATTTGGTTTTTATTTATTATGTCTTTAATTAATTTTGCAAATTGAAGTGTGCTTTTGCCATTATAAGCTTCAGCAGGACTACTTCGAACACCATTAATAAGGCTAAATCCATCCTTATGCATTTTTTTATAGAATTCTATATTTTTTAAATATTCTTTTGACGGTATTGTTTTAGACATAAAAAAAGCGGTCTTAATGTAGACCGCTTTTGTTTAATTGTATATTAATTTACATTGAAATATCTCTGCCAAACCACTTCTTTGTTATTTCGGCAGTCGTACCATCAGCCGACATTTCAGCTATAACCTTATTCCACATGTCTAGAATATCAGTGTCTTCTTTTCTTACTGCACCACCAACGCCATCACCAAAAACACCCCCAGAAAATGTAGGTCCCGTAAAAGCAACGTTAACGCCTCCTCCAGACTCCATAAAATCAATTATTGATCCCACGTCTGCAAGAACCGCATCACATCTTCCAGCTCTTAAATCTAAATTATGATCATCTACACTCTGGTATAATTTCACTTTTACAGCTCCTGACATATGTTTTTCTAAAAAATTCTGGTGAATTGTGGAAGATTGAACGCAAACAGTTGATCCCTGCATTGCAGCAATTAACTGACCAATAGCCGCTTGCTCTTTCCCACCAGCGTTATTTAAATTAACTTTGTTAACTCCACCAGTAAATTTAGATACTGATAAACCCTCAAGACCACTTCCTTTCATTACTGCAAATCGCGCACCATCAGTCATGTATCCATTAGTAAAGTTTACTTTTTCTTTTCTTTCTTCAGTAATAGACATGCCTGCAATAATAATGTCGTATTTTCCTTGAAGTAAGGCTGGTATTATGCCATCCCAGTCTTGCGTTACCCATTCGCATTCTACGCCCATTCTTGCACATGCTTCATTACCAAAATCAATTTCAGCACCTTCGAGATCTCCAGCAGAATTTAAATTATTCCACGGAGGGTAAGCTCCCTCAGTACCTATTCTAATTGATTTAGCATTTCCTATAGCTGTAAAACTTAGTAAGCTTAAAGAAAATAATAATAATAAAATTTTTTTCACAATTCCTCCTTGTGTATTACTTTAAGACAGTAATTTGATATATTTATATGAAAGTCATATATCCTTCATCAGAAAATACAAATTAAATACTTAATCTGATTGAGATTTTCTCAAACTTTTAGCAAAAAAACCAAGCGAAACCAATAATATAACAAAAGGAAAAATCCATAAAAACATATTTTTTAAGTTAAAATATGGTTTAAATAAAATATATTCCCCATATCTGTCGGTTAAAAAAATCTTAATTTCTTTCTCATTCAACCCTTCATTAAATTTTTCTTCAACTAAAATCTTGATATCATTTGCAAATTCTGAATCTGAATCATAAACGCTTTGATTTTGACAAGTCATACATCTTAGTTCCAGTGTTAATTTTTTAATTTTATAATCTAAATTTTCAATACATAAAACAGAGCTAGAATATAAGAAAAATAAAAAATAAAATATGTATTTAAAAAAGCTTCGAAATTTCATCATCTAAAATTTTCTCTGTTAATGGCCCCATATGTTTAAATATTATTTTACCTTTATTGTTAATAATAAAAGTTTCAGGTAAGCCAAACACCCCAAACTCAAGTGCTATTCTGCCATCTTGATCTAATCCTACAAATGAATATGGGTCACCCTCCTCACTCAAATATTCTTTGGAGTCTTCTGGATTATCTTTATGAGAAATGCCAATAAGAGAAATATTTGGGTAATCATCTTTTATTTTAAAAAATAAATGATGTTCTGCCCTGCAAGGTGTGCACCAAGATGCAAAAAAATTTATAAGAGTGTATGTTTCTATGTTGTCTGATGATAATTTAATATTTGCATTGTATAAGCTAACAGTAGAAAATTCTGGAAGCTGTTTGTCTATTAATGCACTTGGCGGACTGTTTGGATCTTTTTCAAGAAAAATAAATAAAAGAAAAAAAAGACAAATAAAAGCCAAAAGAATTAAAGGAATAAATTTTATCAGTTTTCTCATTTTTTAAAAATGGCTATAAATCCTGAGAATATCATTATAAAAACACCAATCCAAATGAAACTTACCAGAGGATTTAAATATACTTTTACACTCCATATACCATCTTTTTCATTTCCAAGTATTATATAAATGTCCTTTAGCCAGTCGTGGTATATACCTGCTTCAGTAGTGATCATCTTAGAAGTAGGGTAGAAATTTTTTGCTGGCATAATGTAATCAACTAGCTCCTTCTTTTTAGTTAGGCTAAAAGTTGCTCTCAATGTTTGATAATTATTTTCTTCTAAAATTTTAATATTTTCTAATTTTAAAATATTATCATCAACATTTATTTGATCTCCTGAAGAAATATTAAAATTATATTCTCTTTGGTAAACGCTAGAAAACGTAATTCCTATTATCATAATACCAACACCAATATGAGCGACAAAACTATTTATTAGCTTGATGTAATTAAATGAAATTAAAAATTTATATCTCAATATTATGGATAAGATGGATGCTAAAATTATCCAAGAACCTAAAATTAAGCCCAAAAAACCCCATATATTAAAATCTGTAAAATAAGAATGAATACTTACAAGTAAACTTAGTATCAAAAAAGTTATTACATAAGTTCTAAACTTTTTTATTTGATTTGATTGCCAAGAAAGAACGGGAGCAATACTCATCAGTAAGAAACCAGGCAAAAGCACAGGTAAAACTGTTGAATTAAAATACGGACCTCCTACTGAAACTCTAGTATTGGTAAGTACCTCAATAATTATTGGATAAATAGTCCCCAAAAGTATTGTTAGCATAGCTATTATCATAAGGATATTATTTATAATTAACGCTGAAGTTTTGTTTATTAACAATAAATGTAAATTATTTTTTTTTGTTGGTGATTTAATTAGAAATATTAAAAATCCAAATCCTGTAGTTAAAAAGAAAATTAGTAAAATAAAAAGACCTCTAGAGGCATCAGATGCAAATGAATGTACACTGGTCAAAATACCGGATCTAACTAAAAATGTCCCTAAAACACTTAGAGAAAAACAGAGTATTGATAGAAAAACAATCCATCTCTCAATAGCTTGTTCACCCCTAATCATTATTAGAGAATGTACTAATGCCAAACCAACTATCCAAGGCATCAATGAAATATTTTCTACAGGGTCCCAAAACCACCACCCACCCCAGCCTAGCTCATAGTAGGCCCAGTAAGAACCAAGTGCAATTCCTGCTGTTAAAAAAGTCCAACTAACAATTGACCACTTTTTTGTTTCAACAATCCAACTCTGATCATCATTATTTTTGATTAAACTTGCAATACCTAAACTAAACACTAAAGAAAAACCAACGTATCCCAAATAAAGCATCGGCGGATGTATTGCTAGGGCAGGATCTTGTAAAATTGGATTTAATCCAAGACCTTCATTCACTGCAATTGAATTCACCAAAAAGGGATTTGAAGTAAAAATAATAAACAAAGCAAAAATTAAGAAAATTCCACTTTGAATTTTTAATACAGTAATTTTGTAATCATCAAATGATTTACTTATAAAAGAGTATAAAAAAGCATAGATTGAAATCATACAAAGCCATAATAAGATAGACCCCTCATGATTACCCCACGTACCAGATATTTTATAAATTAATGGTTTATTTGAATGAGAGTTTTGAAAAACATTATAATTTGAAAAATCAGATTTAATATATGCCGTCATCAATGATAAAAAAGATATACAAATTAGAAATGTTGAAGATCTTAAAAATAAAAAAAAATATTTAACATTTAAATTAATTATTGATTTTGGTAGTAAAATCAAAAAAGAAAATAATGTTGATAAACATAAAGAAGAAAAACCTAGCAATGAAATCATTTATAATCTTTTTTCCATTGATTGTTTTTTTCTAATTCTTTTTTTATGGAGGCGGGCATATAATTCTCATCATGTTTTGCAAAAACCCTTAGTGCGGTAACAGTAGTTTGATTTTTAATCAAACCTTCAATTACTGCTCCTTGACCTTCTCTAAACAAGTCAGGCAATATACCTTGATAAAAAACTAAAAGGTCATTTTTATTGTCAGTAACTTTAAATTCGTACTGATCTGATGATATTTTTTTAAATGAAGAATCTTTAATGTATCCTCCAATTCTAATTTTAACCCCAGAAGAGATTTTTTGTTCAATTAATTCAGTGGGCGTGTAAAAAAAAACGATATTATTTTTCGTATTAAAAAGAATTAATAATGCCGCTGCACCTAATATTATTAATGTAATTAATATTAGTACTAGTCTTTGAAACCTTAAACTCATTTTTATTTAAGATTTTTCAATTTTAAATATGACTGTAATAGTAACCCAAAAACCAAAATAAATGCTGAAGCATAAGTTATAAAAACAAACCAAAAATACATAATTTCTAATATATAGAATTTAATTAAATTTAAAGCGATGACTAAAGGTCACAAAGATCAATTTAACGATTTTTTCTAATCAAGATTTCTGCTTTTATTCTTAAAATTCCTATTATCAAGGCTATCAAACTAAAGGCAATCGTCATAACTAAAAGAGGTTGAAGCATTGAACTATCTATTGAAGGAGAAGAAAGCTTACTAACGCTTGCTGTTTGATGCAATGTGTTCCACCAATCAACAGAAAACTTTATAATTGGAAGATTTATTGATCCAATTATTATAAATATAGCTATAGTTTTTTCTCTTACCTCCCTGTTTTCAAAGGTTTGATTTAGAAAAATAATTATCAAATAAATAAGTAACAAAATAGCAACGGATGTTAATCTTGCATCCCAAACCCACCAAGTGCCCCACATTGGTTTTCCCCATAAAGAACCTGATATAAGGCATAGAAGAGTAAAGACAGCCCCGATTGGAGCAACAGCTTTATTAACTATAAAACTAAAAGGTATTTTAAAAGCAATGCCGACAATGCTATATATTGTCATTATAAAGTATGTCAGCAGCGCCAACCAGGCGGAAGGAACATGTATGTACATAATTTTTACAGTTAAGCCTTGCTGATAATCTAGGGGAGATAAATAAACTAATATCAATCCAACAATTAAGATTAGTGAGCTAATAAATACAAGTGGTTTAAATATTAAATCTACAAGCTTATTAAACTTTGATGGATTGATTAAAAAATTAAACATTATTTATTACTTAGAGCTAACTTGATAAAAGTTGCACTAGCCCATGGCGATATACCTAAAAAAATAAGAGCTATCCCTATTAGTATGTTAATTAAAGATTTAAAATCACTTCCAACTTCATTTATACCAACAGAAAATATGATCATGGGTATACTGAACAAAAGTACGATTATTCCTCCAATTGAAAAATTTGCTTTGTTTAATAAATTCATTGATGCTGAAATAGAGCTCAAACAAGATAAAATCAATGACCCAATAATAAATGTAACCATTAAATTATATACTTCATAAATGGGCAGGTTGAATAAAATACTTGCTAGAGGAATAGCGATTAAAAAGGGTACCTGAACAAATAAAAAATGAGATAGTATTTTCAAAAAAACAATTAATTCATAACTTATGCCGCGCATATGAATAATTATAAGTACTCCATTGTTAAAATCTTCTTCGTAAAACTTTCTTAAACTTAAGGTAGAGCTTAGAAGCAACAAACTCCAAATTACTCCAAGACCAATTGATTTTAAAAGTTCTTCATTAGCTCCTAGTGCAAAAACAAAAATAAAGATAGATAGGAAAAAAAATAAAATATTTGAATATAAATCAACTATATTTCTGTAAAATAATTTTGACTCTCTTCTAAAAAACAAAAATATTTTTTTTATTAAAATCATCTTAATTAAATTCTAACACTTCTAAATTAGTAATTAGTGGATTATAGTGTGATGCAAATAAAATAATTCCATCATTGTTTATATGATCAATAAAAGTTTGATTCAAAATTTCAATAGACGCATCATCAAGATGATTATAAGGCTCATCTAATAACCATAGTTTTTTTTGCTCTAGTATAAGCCTTAATAGTTCTAATTTTTTAATTTCACCAGAAGATAAATATAGCGTTTCTTTATTTAGATATTTTTTTAAATTAAATGTATCTAATAATGACAAAATATCATCATGATTTAATTTTGAAGAAGACAGTCCTTTCCAAAATTTAATATTATCTAATACTGAAAGTTTTCTAGATGAGGTATTATGATCTGCAATATAAGTAATTTTATTATAAAAGTTAAATATATTTTTATTGACATTTTGTCCTTCCCAAAATACTTCTCCGGTTTTTGATGTAAGTAAATTTAAAATTACTTTTAAAAGGGTTGTTTTGCCGGAACCATTTTTTCCTCTTATTTGTATAATTTGACCATTACCCAATGACAAATTTAAGTTTTCAAAAATAAGATTATCATCTCTGAAATAAGACAAATTATTTAAAAGAAGCATATTTAAGAATTAAGATGATTTTATCAATTAAACAATAAAAAAACGGGGTAACCCCCGTTTTTGTAATTTTAGAAAAATTAAGAAAAAGAAAAAATTAAAATTTTTCTCTCTACTTAAAGAAAATAGACTATCTTTTTCTCTTCTTAGCAGCCTTTTTCTTTTTCTTAGGAGCAGCTTTTCTCTTCTTAGGTGCTGCTTTCTTTTT
>CEUZ01135263.1_pt1 | contig 13367 bp, 15 predicted proteins | sample 361511 | NCBI WGS metagenome assembly CEUZ01 (sample SAMEA2622822, study PRJEB7988) | marine metagenome | biome: marine biome (ENVO:00000447); feature: surface water layer (ENVO:00002042); material: "saline water (ENVO:00002010), including plankton (ENVO:xxxxxxxx)" | depth 5 m
TTATTTTGCCACAAAGCTGCATATATAGTATTTACCGATACGATTTAAATATAAAAATAATTATGAATTTGCCAAAGCCTATAAAATTTAAAGCTGAAAGATATATTGGAGGATTATCCGAGTTTAAAAAAGTTGTAAATCCTATAAAATTATCAGCAAATGAATCTGCTCTTGGGCCAAGTCCAAAAGCAATTTCTGCATTTGAAAAAGAAAAAAATAAGATTTTAAAGTACCCGGAATCTGATTCAACTTCCCTAAGGGAAGCGTTATCAGAGCAAAATAAAATAGATCCAAATAGAATTATTTGTGGATCTGGCTCTGATCAAATCTTTGATTTAACTTGTAGATTATTTCTTAAAACTGGGGATGAAGTAATTGTTACTGAATTTGGTTTTATTATGCACAGAATATACGCATCTCTTTGTGGTGCAAAAATTGTATTGGCAAAGGAAAAAGATTTTAAGGCTTCAGTAAAAGAAATATTAAAAAAAGTTACGAATAAAACAAAAATAGTTTTTATTGCAAATCCTAATAATCCAACAGGAACTTATATATCAAAAAATGAAATGGTAAATTTAAGAAAAAATCTTAAAAGCAATATACTGCTGGTTGTTGATGATGCGTATTTTGAATTTTTAAATTCAGAAAATTTTAAATCAGGTTTAGATCTTTTTAAAGATTCTAATAATGTATTGATAACAAGAACATTTTCAAAAATATATGGTTTAGCAGGTTTAAGACTAGGATGGGGTTATTCTTCTAAAAAAATAATTGATGCAATGTATCAAATTAAACCACCTTTTAATGTTAATAGAGCTGCATTAGCTGCTGGTGTCGAAGCAATCAAAGATGTTGAATGGACAAAAGAAGCGGTTGAATATAATTTATTATGGTCAAAAAAAATATTTTCTGTTTTAAGGGAAAATAAAATCAAAACAAACGCACCGTCTGCTAATTTCTTTTTGATGAATTTTAATGAAACAAAATTTAATTCTGATAAAATTTTTGAGAAGTTGGCTAACAAACGTATTATTTTAAGAAAAATGAAACAATATAAAATGCCTAGAAGTTTAAGACTTACAATTGGAAATAAAGAGGCTAATGAGCATTTTATAAAATCATTTGAAAGTATAATTAAATAATGTTTAAAAAAGTTTGTATAATTGGGTGTGGATTAATCGGGTCTTCTATTGCTAGAGCTATAAAAAAAAATAATCTCGCTAAAAAGATAGTTTCATCTAATAGATCAGAAGCTACTAATAAAAAAGTTATTAAATTAAAAATAGTAGATGAAGCAAGTTCTGACACAAGCAAAGTTGTAAGAGAATCTGATCTAATTATAATTGCTACTCCCTTAAGCAGCTACAAAGGAGTACTTTTAAAAATAAAAAAATCAATAAAAAATGGAGCTATACTAACAGATGTTGGATCTGTTAAAAAAAAAGCAATTTCTACTATAGAGAAAAATATTCCAAAAAATATTTCATGGATTTCATCACATCCTATATCGGGGACAGAAGAGAGTGGGCCGGAGGCAGGATTTTCTGAATTATTCAAAAATCGATGGTGTATTCTCACTCCAAGCAAGCAAGTAAAAAGTAAAGATATTAAGTTGCTAGAAAGTTTTTGGAAAAAAATAGGTAGTAAAGTTGACATTATGAATGCGAGCCAACATGATTATGTTTTGTCGATTACTAGCCATTTGCCACATTTAATAGCCTACAATCTTGTGAATACAACGCTTAAAATGAAAAAGAAAAAAGATAGAGACATCGTAAAATTTAGTGCTGGTGGACTAAGAGATTTTACAAGGGTAGCAGCATCTAATCCAATTATGTGGAGAGATATTTTTATTGAAAATAAAGAAAATACATCAAAGATGATCGATAAATTTATTCATAATTTGAAATATTTGAAAAGAGCAATTAGAAAAAACGAACAAAAAAAATTAGAAATAATTTTTACAAAAACAAAAAAAATTAGAAAAGAAATTATAAAAGCTGGTCAAGATATTGGAAAACCCAATTTTGGAAGAAAATAGTACTAGGAAATATTTTTCATTTCATTATAAATTTTATCCTCTAAATTTTTAGTAAACTCTTCTCTGCTCATACCAGGTTTTATTTCTTCAAGTATAGATATTGTTATTTTACCAGGACGTTTAAGGAAACCTTTTTTTGGCCACACATAACCTGAGTTTAAAGCGATAGGAACACATGAAACATTTAAAGTTTGGTATATTCTTCCAACTCCTTTTTTGAATGGTAATTTTTCTTCAGGCTTTAATCTTGTTCCTTGAGGAAATATTAAAAGCGGTCTATTTTCATTATTTATAATCCAAGCTACTTTTTCAAAAAAGTTAAGGTTATCTTTTGTTGTCGTTTCTCTAATTATTGCAATCGATTTAATTTTTTTTAAATAAAGTCCAAACAAAGGAATTCTCAATAATTCTTTTTTTAATATAAAAACAGGGTATTTAAGTATAGCTTGTAAGGCAAAAGTCTCAAAGATCGATTGATGTGCAGATGCCACAAAATATTTTTCTGATTTAGGAATATTTTCTATACCTTTAATTTCTATTTTTGTATTTAAAATAAATCTTACAATGAAAATTACATAATGACCTAAAAATTTACCAAAAAGCGAAGTAAATTTTGAAGGTAAAAATAATGTTGGTATTGCAATTATAAATACAAAAATTACTCCAAAATAAAAAAGAAAGTTAAAAAGTAGTGTTCTTAATAGCAGCATGTTAATTAATTTAAGATTAATTATTAATCAAATTTTCCAAACTTTGTCTTTTTTTAATTAGTTTATGTTTTGATTTACTTACAATAATTTCAGCAATTATTGGGCGTGAATTATAATTTGAGGCTAAAGACATTCCATATGCACCAACATTTGTTATGGCTAAATAATCACCCTCTTTTATTTTTTGAAATCTTTTCTGATTTAAAAATTTATCAGAACTTTCACAAATTGGTCCAACAAATTCTATATCACCAGAAATTTTTCCACTATTTTTTTTTAAAGGAATGATTTGATGATAGGCATCATATAAAGCTGGTCGCATTAGGTCATTCATTCCTGCGTCTAAAACAACAAAAGTTTTGCTATTACTTCTTTTAATATAAATAATTTTAGAAATAAGGATAGAAGTGTTACCTGCAATTATTCTACCAGGTTCAAAGATAATTTTACTTTTTTTATTTTTTAAAAATTTATTTACAATTTTTGAATATTTATATAGATCTAGTTTTTTTTCTTTAAGGGAATAAGAAATTCCCATACCTCCACCAAGATCAATAAATTTAAAATTTATTTTTGTTTTGAAAATTATTTTACTTATTAAATCAATAACATCTTTAAAAGGTTTAATATTGCTTATTTGACTACCTATGTGAACACTAATTCCTTCAAGTTTTAGATTATCAAAATTTTTGAATTTTTTGCATAAACTTATGCAATCTTTAAAATTTAATCCAAACTTATCAAATTTTCCCCCCGTTGATATTTTTTTATTTGTTTTGCCTGTTATGTTTGGATTTAATCTTATTCCAACCGAAGTCGTTTTAGACATTTGTTTTGAGATTTTATTAATAAAATAAGCTTCACTTTCGGATTCTATATTAATTAAAAGAACCCTTTTTTTTATGGCTAGTCTTATTTCATCTTCAGTTTTTCCCACGCCAGAAAAAACAATTTTTTTCACACTAATACCAGCTTTTATTGCTTTTAGTAATTCTCCACCTGATACCACATCTGCACCAGATCCCAATTTTTTTAATTCTTTCAACAAAGACAGGTTTGAATTAGATTTAACAGAAAAGCATATTAAAGGATTAGAAAATTTAAATGCTTTTTTAAAATTATAAAAATTATTTTTTAATTGGGAAAGCGAATAGCAATAAAAAGGAGTTTTATATTTATTTGCAAGTTTATAAGCTGAAACACTTTCAACACAAAGGTTGTTTTTTCTAAATTTAATAAAATTCATTTTAAATTATTTTTATTTTTTTATTATAATTGTATGTAGCTTCATACTTGGGATCGTTTTTAACGCCACATGAACTACAAAGTAAAAAAGCAACAATTAGAGTTATTGTTATACGCATTATTTTAGTTCCCTTTTTAACTTAGATATCATTTTTTTTATATTTTTTGTAGAAGTTCCTCCATATGAAGTTTTTGAATTTACGGAATGAGTTACGTCAAAAACTTTCATTACACTTATTTCTAAATCATTTCTAATTTTTTTAATTTCATTAAAACTTAATTCGTTTAATTTCTTGTTTTTTTTCTCTGCAAAATTTACCAGTTTTGCTGAAATTTTATAAGCTTCTCTAAATGACAAATTTTTATTTTTAACAAGATAATCAGCAAAATCTGTTGCTGTAGTATAACCTTCATTTGATAAAGCAAACATTCTTTTTTTGTTAGCTTTTAAATTTTTTACCAGTTCATTTGTAATTATTATTGACTCTAGAATCGTATCGTAACTATTAAAAACAATAGCCTTATCTTCTTGCATGTCTTTATAGTATGAAAGCGGAAGCCCTTTCATAGTTGTTAGAAGAGCTTGTAGTGAGCCAAAATTTTTTCCTGCCCTGCCTCTAATTAGCTCAGCCGGGTCTGGATTTTTTTTCTGGGGCATAATAGAAGATCCAGTTAACATTTTATCATCAATTTTTATCATCTTAAAAATATCTGAATTCCATATTATTAGCTCCTCAGCGAATCTTGATATGTGCATTGCACAAATGGAAGCTGAAGATAAAAAATCTAAAGCAAAATCTCTATCGGATATAGTGTCCACCGAATTGTTTGTAGGTTTTTTAAAACCTAATTTTTTTGAAGTAAAATTTCTGTCTATCTTATAAGATGTACCCGCTAATGCTCCAACACCTAAAGGGCATTCATTTAAATAATTAATATTATTACAAAATCTTTCTTTATCTCTTTTAAACATTTCAACGTAAGCTAATAAATAATGTGCGAAAGAAATTGGTTGTGCATTTTTCAAATGAGTAAGACCAGGCATAATAGTATTAACATTAGATTCAGATTTTTTTAAAAAGTTTTTTATTAAATCATCTATTTTACTAACTATTTGGGTTGAGGCTTTTTTTATCCATAATTTAAAATCAGTAATTACCTGATCATTTCTAGATCTTGCTATATGTAAATAACCTGCATTTTCTCCAATAATTTCAAAAAGTCTTTTTTCGATATTTAAGTGTATATCTTCATGTTTTTTTTTAAAAACAAATTTATTTTTTTTAATTTCATTTCTAATTTTTTTAAGTCCATAAATAATTTGATTACCTATTTTTTTGCTAATTATTTTTTGTTTAACTAGCATTTGAGCATGCACAATTGAAGCAAAAATATCCTCTTCGAACAGTCTTTTATCGATATCAATTGATGCACCGATATCTTCAAAAATTTTTGATGTTTGGTTATCAAATCTAGTACCCCAAACAGCTTTATTTTTATTTCTCATATGTTAAATTGTTATTCTTAATGTTTACAAATCAAAAAATTATAAACTTTTTTATTTTTTTATTTTGTTTTATTATTTTTTCATCAATATCACAAACAAACGAAGATGTTCCACTTAATAATATAATAATAAGCGAAATTCCAAAGCCAATTTCATCAATAATATTTGAAGATTTTTCGGGTAATAAAATTAATTTAGAAGATTATGAGGGTAAACTTGTTATTATCAATTTTTGGGCAACCTGGTGTGCTCCATGTAGAAAAGAAATGCCTTCTTTAAATGCGCTTAATGGTAATGAAAATTTTAAAAATTTAGAAGTTTTGGCTATAAATATGGATCAACCCAACAATAGGGAAAAGATTGAAAATTTTTTTAAAGAACTCAATATTGATAAGTTAAAAATATTTTTTGATAATGATTTAAATTTTGTAAAAGAATTTAAATTAAAGGGTATGCCTACTACCATATTAGTAAATAAAAAGGGTGAAGAATTTGCAAGAATATTGGGAGGAGCAAATTTCGAAAATGAAAAATTTACAAATTGGTTACTAAAATATGACTAGTTATAGTTTAGCCGTTACGACAGTAGATCCCTTATCAAAAAATAAAGCGAAGCAGGCCATAGTATTATGTCACGGGTATGGTGGAGACGGAAAGGACATATGTACTCTTGCAATAAATTGGAGAAGATTTTTACCCGATGCAGTTTTTTTATGTCCTGATGCACCAGAAGTTTGCAATATTAATCCCCAAGGTTTTCAGTGGTTTGATTTATCAGTAGAAAAAGAAGATGTGATACTTGAGAAATCATTAGAAGCAGAGAAAAAACTAAAAAATTTTTTAGATGAGGTTTTAAATAATTTTCAACTTGAACCAAAAAACTTAGCCCTTGTAGGCTTTAGTCAGGGTTGCATGATTGGTATTCAGGTCAGTTTAAAAAATAAAAAAAAAATAGGTTGTGTTATAGGATATTCTGGTAAAATTATTAATAAAAAACATTTATCAGAAAATATTAACTCAAAACCCAATCTATTTTTGATGCACGGAGCAAATGATGTAATTGTACCACCAACGCATTTGTTAGAATCTAAAGAATATTTGTTAAAACATGATATTAAAGTTAAAACTAAACTTTTTAAAAATTGTGAGCACAGAATATCGGTAGATGGGTCAAGTCTTGGTTTAAATTTCTTAAAAAAAAATCTTTTATAAATAAAACAAATTTTTGTAAACTATTTCTTGAAAATTTCATTTTAATCGGCTAACCTATTTGAGATGATTATATCTACAAGGGATAAAGTACCGCTAGAAAAATGTCCAGCATTAGTGCTAAATGCTGACTTTAGACCATTGAGTTATTATCCGCTTTCACTTTGGTGTTGGCAAGATGCTGTTAAATCTGTTTTTCTCAACAGAGTCACTACAGTATCAAACTATGAAAGAAAAATAAGAAGCCCTTCTTTTGAAATGAAACTTCCAAGTGTTATAGCTTTAAAAAATTATATAAAACCTTCTGAAAATCCAAATTTTACAAGATTTAATGTTTTTTTAAGAGATAAATTTATGTGCCAGTACTGCGGGGACAAAAAAGATTTAACTTTTGATCATTTATTGCCAAAATCTAAGGGAGGAATTACGGATTGGGAAAATGTGGTCACAGCTTGCTCAACGTGCAATGTTAAAAAGGGTGGGAAATTATATTATAAGTCAGATATGAAATTATTCAGAAAACCTTACAGACCAACAGTAGATGATTTACATGAAAATGGAAGAAATTTTCCTCCAAATTTTTTACATGAAAGCTGGATGGATTATCTTTATTGGGATGTCGAATTGTTACCTTAATTAAATTATATTTTTTCCGAAATTGTTATTGCTATTCTTGATCCGGTTTTAATTACTTTATCCATTATAGAATAAAATCCTGAGTTACTCGCGCCGTAATCATAAGCAATATTTTTATGTTCGATTTCATCACCTTTAAATTTTTTAATTTTTTCTTTTAAGTCTTTTTCATCATCTCCTATTTTTTCGAGTTGTCCTTGGTAATGATCTTCAATTACCTCTTCCACGGAGGCAGTGCAAAGCATAGCTGCTTTTTTTCCAAGCAGAGCTGTTCCAAAACCTAATGAGATACCCATCAAGTCCCATAAAGGAAGTAAATAAGTAGGTTTTATACTTCTTTTTTGAATTTGGTTTTCAAAGTACTCCAAATGCTCTTTTTCATGATTTTTCATTTCTTCAATTATGTTTTTTAGATTTTCATCTTGTTTTATTGTTTTTAGAGCCAACAATTGTCCTTCGTAAATCTTAATAGCACCACGTTCGCCTGCGTGGTCGACTCTTATTATTTCCTCTAAAATTTTTTGATTAGTTTTTTTCATAATTTATAAATAATTTTAGAAATATAACACTAAACACAATAGAAAAAACTGTATTAATTGCAGCAAGAGAAAAGCCAAATATTTTAAAAGTAATATCTTTGCAACTTACAGTATTTAATTTTAATTGTTCTAATAGCTCTTCTTTAGAAATATTTTCCAGGGCATTTGTAGATTTGCAAATCGAGGATTCGCTAAAAAAACCTTGTTCTATTCCAAAATGGTAAAAAGCTAGTATAGAGCTTATTATAAAAACTAAAGATAGTACAAATAAAGTCTCTTTTTCGTACTTTTTAGTAAAAAAAAATTTTGTTATTAAAAAGATTGATAAAAAGTATGGAATCCGTTCATAAATACACAATTTACAAGGCTGATGTCCTAATTTGTATTCAATAACATAAGCAAAAATTAAAACAAAAGAAATAAATAATAATAAAGCAAATAGAAATTTTTTATTTATTTTTTTAGTCATTTTTTATCTTTGTAGTAAAAAGTAAGCTGCCGTTAATAAGAGAATAATTATTAAAGTAATTACGATACTCCATGCTTTTCCATGCTTTTCTAAAATAGGACCTATCTTATGTCCAAATTTATAAGCTAGATAGGCAACAATAAAAAATCTTAAACCTCTTGTAATGATGCATATAAAAACAAAAGATATTAAGTTAAAGTGAATAATTCCGCTAGAAATTGTTAAAAGTTTAAAAGGTAAAGGTGTAAAACCTGCAGTTACTAATATACCCAGCCAAGCAAAAAACCCCCTACCAGATGAAAACTTTTCCTTAAAATCAGGTGAATATTCATAACCATAAAAATTTAAAATATTTATTGCAATTTCGTTTAGAGAGTAACCAATATAATAACCAAACAAGGCACCCAATACTGAAAAAATAGTAGCTATTGAAGCTATTTTTATAAATTCTTTTTTTTTTGATATCACCATTGGAATTATCATGACATCCGGAGGTATAGGAAAAAAAGAGCTTTCTATAAATGCTTCGAAAGCTAATAAATGTTTAGCATATTTATAGCCAGCCCAGGCAATGCATTTATCATATAATTTTTTAATCATTTAAATTTAAGTTTTTATAAAACTTTTTTTGTATGCTTTTTTCCACTTTTCTTTATTTGTTTTTTTTTCAAATATTATTTGTAAATCAACATCAGACAAAATCCAATGATCTAATTCTATTTCTCCTTCAAGTTGCCCTTCTCCCCAGCCGGAATAGCCAAAAATAATTAAACTTTTTTTTGGACCCTTATTTTTGGCTATATCAAGTAGAATTTCGTAGTCATGACTTATTGAAATTTCTCCATATTTTTTAGTACTTTTACTTTTATAATCCTGTGAATGTAATATAAAAATTCGTTTTACCTCAACGGGCCCTCCCCAAAATACCGGGACGTCTACTTTAAATAGTTCTTCTCGCTCTTCAGATGAACTCAAAGATGGATCAATGAGCAAAGCCATTGGCATGGTTCCTATTCGTTTATTTATGGCAAGTCCCCAAGCGCCACTTTCATCGCTTTCTATCATGATAATTACCGATTCACCAAATCTATCATCTTTCATTTTTTCTGTAGCTATTAAAAAGTGATTTTTAACGGTGCTATAAAATTTTCCTTTTAAATAATTTTTAGGATTATCTGCTGCGGCAAAAAATTTGATGGATAATAGTATTGTTATTGATAACAATAATAATATTCCTTTTCTCATAATATTATTATACTAATAGAGTTAAACAAATGGAAATAGTTACAACAATTGCCCCGGTTGCTTTAGCTCTTATAATGTTAGGACTCGGATTAGAGTTAACATTAGGGGATTTTAAGAGAGTAGCACTTTATCCTCGAGATTTTATGATAGGTTTCATTTGTCAGGTTTTTTTACTTCCAGTTATAGCTTTTATTTTAATAAAAATATTAAATTTGCCAGTAGAGCTTGCTATTGGAGTTATGATAATTGCTGCTGCTCCTGGAGGTGTTACATCAAATGTATTAACTAAATTTGCTAATGGCGATGTAGCTCTCTCAATATCACTTACGGCAATTATAAGTCTAATTAGTATTTTTTCAGTTCCTTTTATAATCTTTAAATCTGCTGATATTTTAGCAATTTCTCTTACAGAAGAAAAAATTTCGATGCTAGGTATTTCATTAAAAATGTTTTTTGTTGTTGCTCTCCCCGTAATTATTGGAATGATTATAAGAAAGCTTGCACAAAATTTTATAATTACAAAAGTAAAAATAATTCAAAAAATTTCTATATTTTTATTTATAATCGTGTTTCTAGCAATATGGATTGAGGAATGGGATAATATTTTCTCTTATCTATCTAAAGCGGGAAGCGTAGCTTTATTGTTAAATGTGGTTATGATGTTCATCGGTTATTATGTTGCAAAAATATTAGCAAGCGGTCCGAAGCAAAGAAAATGTATTTCTCTTGAATGCGGACTCCAAAATGGAACTTTGGCTGTATTTGTTTCAACTCAGCTTTTTGATGAAATAGCTTATATGGTTCCTACTGCCGCATACGCATTGATAATGTTTCTTACTTCCATAATTTTTGTATTTATTGTAAGAAAAAATATTTAATTTTTGAAAATATAAATTTGGAAAACTGCTTATTTAATTTCCCTATACAGGCCTGAAAGAACAAGCAAGTATAGGGATTAATTTTTAAAGTTTAAAAATTAGAAAAAAATTAACTTTGTGACCACCAAACAATTGCTAGTCCAACTAGTGCTACTGCTGCAAAACCCATTTTTCCTCCTGTTTAATTTGTTAATAATTTTAAAAATACTATAATGTAAATTAATTTCATTAAAATCAACTAATATTTAAAGATGCTTGATTAGTGAAATTGTCTCAATAAATACTTAAATATAATCCCAACACACACTTATTAGTAAGTGTGTGTTGGAAAATATTTAATTTATTGGTTCATGTACCAATAAGCTATTGCTAATACTATTCCTATTTCTATTAGTCCCATAAGAGCTCCTTGTATTTATTAATTAACCCATATTATTAGAAAAATTTAAATAAATAAACAAAAATATATCTTCCAATATTAAGGAACAGTAATTGTTATTTGACTTCAGAAATAAATATTATTTTTTTTTAAAAAATTTATCTTTTTTCCAATAACCTTCTTCAATTTTTCCGTTAGAGTAGGTCATGATTCCTTTACCATGCCGTAGCCCTTTTTTCCACATACCCTCATACTTATCCCCATTCGAGTATATATAAATACCTTTTCCGTGACGTTCTTTTTTATTATCTGGGATATGAAATTTATCCTTTTTCCACTCACCCATATACTTATCACCATTTGCATAAGTATAAGTTCCTTCGCCATAATATTTTGCTTTTTTCCACTGGCCTTCATACTTGTCACCATTTGCATAAGTATAAGTTCCTAATCCGTGTCTTTTGTGATTCTTATATTGACCAACGTATTTTCTTCCGTTGTGAATAAAAGTTCCTTTTCCATGAAATTTTCCTTCGTAAAATTCACCAATATATTTTTGCCCTTTTGGCCCAATTGCTGTGCCATGGCAATTTACCCATTTTCTCATCATTTTAAAATGTTTTACGGAGAAGGAAGAAATATTTTTATCATTTCCTTTACATTCTGGCAGCGAACTTTCAGCATATACAAATTTAAAAGATCCAAGAATTAATAATATTATCAAAAATACTTTTTTCATAAATTTATTTTTTTTTACTAATATCTAATAACATTTCATAAAAATTATTTGCAAAGCTTACTGAATCGAACAAAGGGCTTTTAAAAGCTAAATTTCTTAATTCCTTTTTTAAATTAATCAGTTTTTTTTTGTTCTCTGAAAATTTTATGGCTTTAGAAATATATTCTTCTTCAGTTTTAGCAATCCAATCATCCATATTTAAATTTTTATTTATACTTACTCCGCTTTTAAACCAAGCATTATTTTCACTGACCTTTGTTAATGTTGGAACACCCATGTACGATGCTTCAAAACTAGTTGTTCCACCAGTAACTGGAAAACTATCTAAAGCAATGTCGATTCTATTATAGCACTTTAGGTAATCCTTTCTAGATGAACGCCCTTCGATAATAATTTGATTTTCGTCAACACCAAATGAAATTATTTTTTGAAAAAATTTTTTTTTTATTTCAGGTACATCAAAAGAACTATATTTCAAAAATAGTTTAGATTTTGGTATTTCATTAAAAATTTTTGCCCATGTTTTTATTACCGTCTCATTTAATTTAATTGTATTATTAAAAGAACCAAATGTTATTAAATCATCGGTATTATTTTCTGTAGTGAATATTTTTGGATCTAGGTTTGAAGTAGATAACGATTGCCAAATATTTTTCAACTGGTAAATTTTTTCAACAAACTTTGATTGGTCTGACAAAGGAGTTACATATGGGTCGCCAATAATATAGTCAATTTCTTTTACACCTGTTGAAGCTAGCCAGCCCGACCAACTTGCCTGGATAGGAGCACATCTATTTTTGAAAATTGTTAGCCTTCCTCCTTTTGAATGTCCCGAAAGATCAAAAAGAATATCAATATTATCTTTTCTTATCAAATTTATTACATCTTGATCATTTTTATCAGAGATTTGCTTCCAGCTATGAAAATTTTCTTTAAATAGTTTAGTGTAGTCATCCTCTAGCAAGTCATTACTATAAGCAAATAGTTTTAAGTTTTTTTCTTTTAAATTTTTTAAAGTATCAATTAGAAAATATGCAACGGGATGATTTTTAAAATCTCCAGAAACAAAGCCAACTTTTAAAAATTTTTCTCTTGAGGTGTGAAAACTATATCTCTCACTATAATCGGGTATTAAATTATAATATTTTTTTGATAAATCTAAATATTCTTTGCTGCTATTTAACCAGCATAGATTAAACAATAGATTAGCATGAGCCAGTTTGTTATTTGTTTGGATTTCAATTGCTTTCTTAAAATATGATGTTGATTTTTTTATATCCCCAAATTCTGTAAATATTATTCCAAGATTGTTAAAAGCATTAGTGTTATTGGGATCTACCTCTATAGCTTTTTCATAGGAGTTAATAGCCTCTTGATATTTACCCAATTCTTTTAATGCTATTCCCAAATTATTGTGTGCCATTTTATGATTGGGCTCAATTTGAATAGCCTTTTGAAAATATGTAATGGATTCAGATTTTTGTCCCAACTCTTTCATTGCTATACCAAGATTGTTATATGGCTCAGAATAATTAGGGTTAATTGATATTGCTTTTAAGAATAGTTCTTTAGCTTTTTCAAATTGTCTTTTTTGTAAAAGCATAGACGCTAAAAAAAAATTAGCTTTAAAATGATTTTGATCCATTTTTAAAACTTCATCGAACAGTTTTTCTGCAGCATCTAAGTTGTTTTTTTCAAGATTTTTAAAAGCCTCTACAAAAATTTCCTCTATTGAATTTTTTTTATTCATCTTATTATTTTACTAATCTG
>CEUZ01116965.1_pt1 | contig 13366 bp, 14 predicted proteins | sample 361511 | NCBI WGS metagenome assembly CEUZ01 (sample SAMEA2622822, study PRJEB7988) | marine metagenome | biome: marine biome (ENVO:00000447); feature: surface water layer (ENVO:00002042); material: "saline water (ENVO:00002010), including plankton (ENVO:xxxxxxxx)" | depth 5 m
ACATTATATATCAAATGTTTTAAGAATAAGAGAAAAACAAAAAATTTTAATTTTTAATGGTATTCAAGGAGAATGGGAGGCGACTGTAAAAAGTTTAAGTAAAAAAAAAGGTATTTTAATAGTTGAAAAACAATTAAAAAAAAATGAAGAAGAAAAATTAATAAATGCTATTTATGTTCCAATCAAAGGTAATAGAAATTATTATTTAATAGAAAAAGTAACTGAGTTGGGTGTTACAAATATATTCCCAATTATTACAGAACACTCAGTGATAAAAAAATTTAATTATAAAAGAGCTAATGCATGTGCTATAGCAGCTTCACAACAATCAGGACGATTAAATATTCCCAAAATTCATGAAATTAAAGAATTAAAAAAATTACTAGATAATTGGAATAATAATAATGAAATAATATTTTGTGATGAGAAAGAAAAAAAAAATTATTTCAAGAATTTATTCAAATTAAAATTAAAAAAAATTAATACTGTTCTTATAGGCCCAGAAGGAGGCTTTACTTCATCAGAAAAAAATTTTTTAAATGATTTAAATTATATACATGGAATTAGTTTAGGAAAAAGGATTTTGAGGGCTGATACAGCAGCAATTGCAGCGTTATCTTTGTTGGTTAATATAGTTAGATAAGTATGAAAATTTTAGAGAATAAAAAAGATATAATTGAATATTTTGAAAAAGGTTCAAAACCTAAAAATTTTTGGAAAATTGGAACTGAACATGAAAAATTTCTCTATGATTTAAGAACTTTGAAACCGATTAATTATTATGGAAAAAATGGAATAAAATCTTTGTTTAAAATGTTTAAAAAAAAAGGATGGAAAGAGATTAGTGAAAATAATAATCCAATAGCATTAAAAAAAAAAGGATCAACAATATCTCTTGAACCAAGATGTCAAATTGAATTATCAGGAGGAACGGTTAATACAATCCATGAAACTTGTAAGCAAGCAAAAACTTATTTAGATGAACTAAAAAGAATATGTGAAAAAAAAAAATTAGGAATTCTTGGATTAGGTTATTATCCAAAAAATTTTAATAAATATAATGGGTGGGTGCCAAAAAAAAGATATAAAATTATGAAAAAAAGAATGAAAAAAGTAGATACACATGGTCTCGAAATGATGTCATCAACTTGTTGTATACAAACTAATTTAGATTATTCTAACGAAAATGATATGTTCAAAAAAGTAAGAGTTGGTTTTGCACTTCAACCATTTGTTACAGCATTATTCGCTAATTCACCCATTATAAATAAAAAAAAATCTAAATTTTTAAGTTATAGAAGTTATATTTGGTCAAATACTGACAAAAAAAGATGTGGTATGATTGCTGAAGTTTTTTCAACAAAATTTACTTTTGAAAAGTATGTTAATTATTTACTAAAAGTTCCAATGTATTTTGTTGTAAGAGAAGGAAAGTATGTCGAGATCAATAATCAGACTTTTGAAGATTTTTTAAATGGAAAATTAAAAAAATTCCCTAATCAACTACCAAATTTAAATGATTTAGAGAATCATATTAGTACTATTTTTACCGATGTTAGAATAAAGCAATATATAGAAATGAGGGGAGCTGATAGTGGAGAATGGAGCAGGATTTGTGCTTTGCCAGCTTTTTGGGTAGGACTTTTATATAATAAGAAAGTTTTAGACCAAGTTTTTTTAATGATAAAAGATTGGAAATTACATGAAATCTTACAATTAAATAAAGATGTTCAAAAATATGGATTAAAATCAAAATTAAAGAAAAAGAAAATTCAAAATATTTGTATTGAAATTTTAAAATTATCAAAAAAAGGGTTAAGTTTAAGAAATTGTCTAAACAAAAATAATAAAAACGAAGAATACTTTCTAAATACTTTATTTGAAATAGCTAGTTCCAACATAACTCCTGCAGAAAAACTAATAAATAAACATGTTGATGAAAATAATAATTGTTCTGATGAAATATTTCTTGATAATTCATATTAGAAATTTTAAATAGTTTTGAATAAAAAATTATGAAAAAAAAATTCAAAAATTTAGATGAAGTTAGGAAAAGTATTGATAATGTCGATGCTCGTTTAGTTAAATTGATAGGGGAAAGAGAATTTTATGTTAAAGAAGCGCTAAAGTTTAAAATAAATAAAAAACAAATTATTGATAAAAAAAGAATTAATATTGTTTTAAAAAGAATAAAAAAATTGTCAAAAAAAAATAATGTTAATAGCTTAATAGTAGAAAGACTCTGGAAATTAATGATTAAAAATTTTATTATTTTAGAAAATAAATTATTTAAAAAGCCAAGAAAATAATTTAAAATCTCTATTTAAACGTCTGTACCACCAACTAAGATTTCATCAACTAAAATTGTTGGTTGTCCAACTCCAACGGGAACACCCTGACCTTCTTTTCCGCAAGTACCTATGCCACCATCAAGAGCCATATTGTTACCAACTAATGAAATTTTTTTTAAAACTTCTTCACCTTTTCCTATTAATGTTGCTCCTTTAACAGGATATTTTATTTTACCATTTTCTACCATATAAGCTTCAGAGGCTGAGAATTCAAATTGGCCTGATGTTATGTCTACACTTCCACCAGAAAAATTAACGGCATAAAGGCCTTTTTTTACCGATTTAAATATGTCTTCTTCAGAAACCCCTCCTGACAACATGTAAGTATTAGTCATTCTAGGCATTGGAAGATATTCATAACTTTCCCTTCTACCATTACCAGTAGATTTTGTTTTCATTAAATTTGCATTCAACCTATCTTGCATATGTCCAACCATAATTCCATTTTCGATCAACGTTGTGCATTGACTAGGAGTGCCTTCATCGTCAATTGTAATAGACCCTCTTCTGTTATCTATTGTTCCGTCATCAACTACAGTTACATTCTTCGATGCGATTCTTTTTCCTAAAAGATCTGAGAAAACTGAAATCTTTTTTCTATTAAAATCACCTTCAAGACCATGGCCTATTGCTTCATGAAGAATTATACCTGGCCATCCAGGACCTAAAATAATAGGCATTTTCCCTGCGGGAGTTGGTTTGGATTTTAAATTTGTTAATGCTTGTCTTAAAGCATCTTTTGTTTGTTCTTTCCAAATTTTTTCTTCAAAAAAATCTAAATAATTTTTTCTACCCCCAGCTCCACTAGATCCAGTTTCCATTCTTTTGCCATTATCAACTGTTACAGATATATTTAATCTAACTAAAGGTCTTATATCGCCAGAATGGTACCCACCTTTTCTTAATATATGCACCGCTTGCCATTCGCCATGAAGAGACACTGATACTTGTTTAACTTTTTTATCTAATTTTCTTGCATATTCATCAATTGATTTTAAAAGTTTAGTTTTTTCTACTGAACTATAACTATTTAAAGGATTTGTATTTGAATAATGTTTCTTATTAGTTCTAATTGGATTAATAATTTTTGATTTCGAAGATGAAGATAAAATTGATTGAACTGTTTTTCCAGAGTTTTTTATACTTTTTTCGTTAATTTCAGAAGAATGAGAATACGCTGATGTTTGATCTTTAATTGAACGAATACCAAAGCCCTTATCTATAGATGTGCTTGCATTTTTGATTTTTTTATCATCATATACAAAACTTTCAGATTGTTTAAATTCTAGAAACAACTCTCCGTCATCAGCATTTTTAAGGGAATCATTAACAATTTTTTCAGTTTTGTTAAAATTTAAACCTTCTTTATCAAAAAAAAGGCTATATGAATTATGATTTTTTTCCATATTTCTTAACTAACTAATATAGTTTAAATTATTTTTTTTTACCTACTTTTTTTTGTTGATTAACTATCTTTTTCTTTTAATTTATTTGTAAGGGGATTTATGTGAAAAGAGTACTGTTTTTTTTAACATGTTTTTTTAGTGTTTTTGGTTACGCTTTAGCAGATGGTGGACCTAAACCCTGGCAAATGGATTTTAGACCTGCTGCTACCCCAACAATGGAAAAAGTAGTTGCGTTCCACAATTTTGTAAATCCTATAATTATAGCTATAGCATTATTTGTTATTGGTTTAATGATTTATATAGCCATTCGTTTTAGTGAAAAAAATAATCCCAAACCAACTAAAACAACTCACAATACTTTTCTTGAAATAATTTGGACTGTTATACCAGTATTAATTTTAGTCGTTATTTCAATACCGGCATTTAAATTATTATATTTTTCTCACCACAATCCTAATACAGAAATGACAATTAAAGCAATTGGCAATCAGTGGTATTGGTCCTATGAGTACCCAGATCATGGAATTACATTCGATAGTAATATGCTTTGTGGAACTAAAGAAGAATGTGATGAACTATCCGCTGAAACTGGAGAAAAATATGTCAGACTTTTAAGCGTTGATGAACCGGTAGTAGTACCCGTTAACAAAAAAATTAAAATTATTTCAACAGCAAGTGATGTAATTCATAGTTTTGCAGTCCCAGCCTTTGGTATAAAAATAGATGGTGTGCCAGGCCGAGCTCAAGATACATGGTTCGAAGTAAAAAATGAAGGAACATACTATGGTCAGTGCTCTGAGTTATGCGGAATGTTGCACGGCTTTATGCCGATAGCTGTCAAAGCTGTATCTGAATCTGAATTTAACGAATGGGTAAAAAATAAAAAGGCTGCTGCAGAAATTAAAAGTAAAAAAATTGAAAAAGCTGAGGTTGTAAACAATTAAATCTTATGAAATTTGAAAAACATAATTATCATTTAGTAGATCCTAGTCCATGGCCATTTGTCGGATCATTTGCTACGATTATACTTGCTTTTGGTGCGGTGCATTATTTTGGCACTGGAAATTCTTTTGTATCGCCAGGTTCAGATCCAAATGAAGTTGTACGCGGTTCCATGACACCAATGCTTGTCGGCTTAGGTCTAGTAGTGCTTACGATGATCCTTTGGTGGAGAGATGTTATAAAAGAATCGCATGGCGGGTTTCATAATGAAATAGTTCAAATAGGTTTAAAATATGGAATGGTATTGTTTATCGCATCAGAGGTTTGTTTTTTTGTAGCTTTCTTTTGGGCTTTTTTTGATGTTAGTCTTCCAGGGCAATACGAGTGGAGAGCTGCTATAGGAGGAGCTTGGCCCCCACAAGGAGAAGGCTATTTAAAACCTGAAACAATGCATGCTATGGGAGTGCCACTTTTAAATACTATTATTTTACTTACTTCAGGAGCAACTCTTACCTGGGCGCACCATGGACTTAGACAAAATAATAGAAAAAAACTTATTTATGGTTTAATTGTAACTTTAATTTTAGGGTTTACATTTACTTATTTTCAAGCTTATGAGTATCATGAAGCAAAATTTGGATTTACTGAGGGTATTTATCCCTCAACTTTTTATATGGCAACTGGATTTCATGGTTTTCATGTTTTAGTGGGCTCTACTTTTTTATTAGTTTGTTTAATTAGATCTATTCAAGGACATTTTTCTCCTGACCATCATGTAGGTTTTGAAGCGGCTGCGTGGTATTGGCATTTTGTTGATGTAGTATGGATTTTTCTTTTTACTGCTGTATATTGGTGGGGGACAATGTAAAAAATGGCATATTCAGCTACAGCAGAACATCATGATCACGGACATCCAACTGGATGGAAAAGATGGTTGTTTTCAACTAATCACAAAGACATAGGAACAATGTACATAATTTTTGCAATAGTTGCAGGATTAATAGGCTTAGCAATGTCACTAGGAATGAGAGCTGAATTAGCTGAACCCGGTTTACAGGTTTTAGGTGGAGATCATCAACTTTATAATACGCTTGTGTCAATGCATGGATTGATCATGATCTTTGCAATGGTTATGCCATCAATGATAGGGGGGTTTGGAAATTGGTTTGTTCCTATCATGATAGGTGCTCCAGATATGGCTTTTCCTAGAATGAATAATGTTAGTTTTTGGTTATTAATCCCAGGTTTCTTATGTTTATTAATGGCGTATAAGACTGGCATGGGTTCGGGTTGGACTTTCTATCCACCTCTTAGTTCCAAAATTGGACATCCAGGAAATTCAGTAGATTACTTAATTTTAGGAGTTCATATACTAGGAGCTTCTTCAATATTAGGTGCCATAAATTTTATTACTACAATATTTAATATGCGTGCTCCTGGCATGACATTGCATAAAATGCCACTATTTGTTTGGGCAATTTTAGTTACAGTTTTTTTATTACTTTTATCTCTACCAGTACTTGCTGGCGCAATCACAATGTTGTTAACTGATAGAAATTTTGGAACAAGTTTTTTTGATCCTGCAGGCGGAGGAGATCCTGTTTTATTTCAACATCTTTTTTGGTTTTTTGGACATCCAGAAGTATATGTTTTAATTATTCCTGGTTTTGGTGTAATTAGCCATATAGTTTCGACTTTTTCAAAAAAACCAATTTTTGGTTATCTTGGAATGGCATATGCAATGGTTGCAATAGGAGTTGTAGGCTTTGCTGTTTGGGCGCACCACATGTACACCGCCGGTATGGATATAGATACAAGAGCATATTTTAATGCAGCTACTATGGTTATTGCAGTACCAACAGGAATTAAAATTTTTAGCTGGCTTGCAACTATGTGGGGTGGTTCAATTAGTTTTAAAACTCCAATGCTATGGGCACTTGGTTTTATCTTTTTGTTTACTGTTGGAGGAGTAACAGGCGTTGTTCTTGCTAATGCCGGGCTAGACTTTGCATTACATGACACATATTATGTTGTTGGCCATTTTCATTACACAATGTCTATCGCAGCTCTTTTTGGAATTTTTGCTTCATTTTATTATTGGTTTTCAAAAATGTTTGGAAAAGAATATTCTGAAAGTTTAGGAAAACTTCATTTTTGGATAACTTTTATTGGCGTTAATTTAACTTTCTTTCCAATGCATTTTCTAGGTTTAGCTGGAATGCCAAGAAGAATTCCTGATTATCCTGACGCTTACGCTGGTTGGCACAGCATTTCATCTTACGGAGCAATAATTAGTGCAATTGGAGTTGTTGTTTTTCTTTATCTTGTATTTAAAGCGTTATTTACTGGTAAAAAAGCTGTGGCAAATCCATGGGGTGAAGGAGCTACAACATTAGAGTGGACAGTAAGTTCGCCTCCACCATTCCATACTTTTGGCGACAAAGTACCAAAAACTTAATTTCTTCTTTAATGTTTTTGGAGGTTAATCTATGATTTCAAAAGCAACCTCTGTAAATAAAAAAAATTCACTAAAATATGATTATATTTTTTTTATAAAAGATTACTTTAGCTTAGTTAAACCCAAGGTTATGACGCTTGTTGTTTTCACTGCTTTTGTTGGAATATTTGTCGCACCTGTAACAATTCATCCTTGGATAGCATTTATATCAATATTTTGCATTGCACTAGGTTCTGGTGCAGCTGGGGCTTTTAATATGTGGTACGAAACTGATTTAGATCTTAAAATGATTAGAACTAGAAAAAGAGTCTTGCCTTCTGCAAAAATAAAAAAAAACGAAGCTCTTGGTATAGCAATTTTTTTTTCATTTATTTCTATATATGTGATGGCACTTACTGTTAGTTATTATGCAGCGGCTTTTTTAGCATTCTCAATTTTTTTTTATGTTGTAATTTATACAATATGGTTAAAACCTAGAACGAAATATAATATTGTTATTGGTGGTGCTGCAGGCGCTTTCCCACCTGCAATAGGTTGGCTTTCTGTAACTGGAACTTTAGACACGCTCCCATTCTTAATGTTTTTAATAATTTTTATGTGGACACCTCCACATTTTTGGGCTTTGTCTTTATATTGCTTAAAAGATTATAAATCAGCTGGCTTTCCTATGCTGCCTGTTGTATCAGGTATAAAAAAAACAAAAGAACAAATTGTTATTTATTCAATTTTAATGTTTTTAGTAACACTTTTGCCCTTCTTTTTAGGTTATTTTGGATTCGTATATTTAATTATATCAATTTTATTGGGCTTATATTTTATTTTTCATTCTTTAAAAGTATATTTTGACAATAAACCGGAAAATAAATCAATAAAAATGTTTCTTTATTCTATAATTTATTTATATATTTTATTTTTAGGGATGATCATTGATCACTTAAAATTATTAAATTAAATATGAAAAATCTAAGTAAAGAAGAATTAAAAAAAAGAAAAGCAAAAAATCTTGCATTATTAATAATTTTATTAATATTAGTTTTAATTTTTTATGTAATTACTTTTATAAAGCTTTCATGAGATATATATGGGAAATAATTTAAAAATAACATTTAGTCTTATTTTTGTTGTTTGTTTCATGCTCTTTTTATCTTTTGCTGCTGTTCCTCTATATAAATTATTCTGTCAAGTTACTGGATACGGAGGTACTCCAAAAATAGTTAATGTAGAAGATAAAATAAAAATTTCTGAAAAAAAAATAAAAATTGAATTTAACTCAGATGTTAATAAAAAACTAAATTGGTCTTTTAAGCCTGAGCAAAGAAGTATAGAATCTAAAATTGGAGAATCTGTATTAGCTTTTTATAAAGCAAAAAATAATGGAAATGAAAGCTTAACAGGTATCGCAACATATAATGTTCTCCCATTTGAAGCTGGTCAGTATTTTAATAAAGTAGATTGTTTTTGTTTTGAAAATCAAACATTACAACCGGGTGAAGAGATTTTATTACCTATCAATTTCTATATTGATCCTAAAATTTTAGATGATCCAAATGTTAAACATTTAAATAGTCTTGTTTTATCATATACTTTTTTTCAATCAGATGAAGATTTGAAGAAGATTTCAAGAAATAATAATTAAGTTTTGTGGAAAAAAAACCTTCACTAATATATGTTCTTCAAAATTCCTGTTGCCCACAATGTGGGAGACAATCTATATTTCAAAATTTTCTTAAAATAAAAGAAAAATGTAGTTGTGGTTTAAAATTATCAAATCATGAAATTGGAGATGGACCTAGTTTTTTTTCAATGTTTTTTTTAAATATTTTTATAATCTTTAGTGCAATTTTAGTCGAAATTAAGTATTCACCTCCACTCTGGGTTCATATTATACTTTGGGGACCTTTAATTATATTTTTATCAGTTTTTTTAATTAGATATTTAAAAATACTTTTTTTATTTTTAAATTTTAAATATAGAAGCAAGTAAGTGTTACCAAAAATAAAATCTATAACTTTAATCTCGGTGATACTTTCTTTAATTTGCCTATGTTTAAGCATATGGCAATTTAAAAGACTTACATGGAAAGAAAATTTGATTATTAATATTGAAAAAGCTTATAACTCTAATTCTCTAAATATAAATCTATTAACTGGCGATTTAAGTAACTTTAAATTTAATAAAGTAGATTTAGTAGGTTTCTTTACAAACCAAAAAAGCATGTTTTTAGGTCCAAGGGTAAATAAAGATAAAGTTGGCTATAATTTAATTACTCCTTTTTTTATTAAAGATGGAAGATATATTTTAGTGAATAGAGGTTGGGTTAAAGATAAAAAAAAAATTAAAGAAGATAAAACAGAATATAAACTAATAGGTATTTTAAAACAAGCAAACATTAAGAATATTTTTACACCTGAAAATTCTTTGGGAGAAAACTTATGGTTTTATATTAATACTAATGAAATGTCTGAATATTCAGATTTAAATTTAATAGATAATGTTTTTGTGGATTTAATTAAAATTGATCCTAATAATAAAGTTTCTATTATAAATTCTTCAATTCCCAAAATTACAAATAATCATTTACAATATGCAATTACGTGGGCAATACTTGCATTATTATTTTTAGTTATGAATTATATTTATTATAAAAAAAAAGATGAAAAATAATTATTACAAAGAATTGGAACTTAAATATAAAGAAATATCTTTACTTTACGAAACTATGGGAATTTTACATTGGGATAGTTCGACTGTTATGCCAAAAAAAAGTATTGATGGAAGAACTGATCAACTTACAAATTTGTATGTTTTATCTCACAAAATGTTAAAAGATAAAAATATTTATGATTGTATAAGAAAATCTGAAAAAATTAATAAATTAAGTAATTGGGAAAGAAGAAATCTTAAACTAATAAAAAAAGAATATATTCTTAATAAATCATTAGATAAGAGATTGATAGAAAAGATATCACATGCAACATCAAAATGTGAAATGCAATGGAGAGTTTCTAAAGAAAATAATGATTTTAAATCAATAGTGCCATTTCTTGAAGAAGTTATAGAGCTAAGGAAGATAGAGGCAAAAATAAAAAGTAAAGTTTTAAAGTGTAGTTTATACGATGCTTTATTAAATGATCATGAAGACGATTTAAATTCAAATAAAATTGACACTATATTTAATCAATTAATTTCATTTCTACCTGATTTTTTAAAAGAAGTTTTAAATTATCAAAAAAAAAAAAAACTTATTCATATTAAAGATAAAATTAATACAAATCTTCAGGAAGAATTAGGTAGAATGTTAATGAAAAAAATTGGATTTGATTTTTCTTATGGAAGATTAGATGTAAGCATGCACCCCTTTTGTGGAGGTGCGTACCAAGATTCTAGAATTACCACAAGATATAATGAAAAAAACTTTGTCGAAAGTCTAATGGGTGTATTACATGAAACAGGTCATGCTCTTTATAATTTGGGTCTTCCAAATAAATGGAAATATCAGCCTGTTGGAGATGCATTGGGTACAGTTGTACATGAAAGTCAGTCTTTATTTATGGAAATGCAAGTTTGTAGAAGTTATGAATTTTTAAATTTTGCCTCACCTTTTATAAGAAAAATTTTTAAAAAAAATGGTATTAAGTGGAGAACTGATAATTTATATAAAATTTATACTTATGTTAAACCAAGTTTTATTAGAGTTGATGCCGATGAAGTAACATATCCATTACATGTAATTATAAGGTATAAAATTGAGAAAGATCTTATAGAAGGAAATATAAAAGTTAAAGAAATACCAATTATATGGAATAAATACATGAAAGATTTCTTAGGAATAGTTCCTAAAAATCATAAAGAAGGTTGTTTACAAGATATTCATTGGTTTGATGGTACATTTGGTTACTTTCCTACATATACTTTAGGAGCTTTATATGCAGCACAATTATTTGCTAAAATAAAAAGAATAATGCCAAATATAAATAAACAAATTTCTAAAGGTAATTTTAAAAATTTACTAGATTGGTTAAGATTGAATGTACATTTAAAAGGTTCTTTATGTAATAGTAATGAATTAATTAAAAATATTACAGGAGAAGAATTAAATATTGAATATTTTAAAAAACATTTAATAAATAGGTATCTAAATTAATAACACTTATTTAATATAATTTTGTATTACGAAAGCACTAGAAATAATAAGATAAAAAAAAGTTTTAAAGAAGTATTACTCACAGGTCTTTCTGATGACGGTGGATTATATATTCCTAAAAAATGGCCAAAAGTATCGAAAAAAGAATTTTCTAAGATTAAGAGAATGAATTACCAACAAATTGCATTTCACATTTCAAAAAAATTTATTAAAAATGAAATAAGCGACAAAGATCTAAAACAAATTATTAACAAATCTTTTATAAATTTTTCAAATAAAAAAATAACAACTCATAAAAGTTTGGGTAATAATAGATGGCTATTAGAATTATTTTATGGCCCTACTTTTGCGTTTAAAGACTACGCGCTTCAGGTTGTCGGAAATTTATTTGATTATGTATTAAAAAAAGAAAAAAAAAAAATTACAATAATAGGAGCTACATCAGGAGATACAGGTTCAGCTGCTATTAGTGGGTGTAAAAATAAGAGCACCATGGAAGTTTTTATATTTCATCCATATAAAAAGATATCAAACATCCAACGTAAATTAATGACAACTGTTAATTCAAAAAATATTCATAACATTGCTATTAAAGGAAACTTTGATGATTGCCAAGAAATAGTTAAGAAATTATTTATAGATAAGAGTTTGAAAAATAAATTTACATTTTCTGCTATTAACTCTATAAATTGGGCAAGAATTTTATTTCAGGTTATTTATTATTTTTATTCTGTATCGAGAATAAATCAAAAAAATAAAAAATTTATTTTTTCTATACCATCAGGTAATTTTGGCAATGTATATTCAGGATATATAGCAAAAAAAATAGGTTTGCCTATAGATAAGTTAATTATTGCAACAAACGAAAATGATGTTTTGCAAACATTTACTAATAAAGGATTTATTAAATTGAAATCTGTAAAATCAACAATTTCACCAAGTATGGATATTCAATTACCGAGTAATTTAGAAAGATATATATATGAATTATTCGGCAAAAACAATAAGTTAGTAATTAATAGTTTAAATTATTTATATAAAAATAAAAAAATTTTAATAAATAAAAATCATATAAAAAAAATTCAAAAAAATTTTAAATCTTCCAAAGTTAATGAGAAAGACACATTGTTAACTATGAAAGATTTTTTTACTAGATATAAAATAATTTTAGATCCTCATACTGCAGTTGGAGTTGCAGCTGAAAAAAAACAAAAAATAAAATCTTTGCCAGTTATATATTTAGCAACAGCGCATCCCGGTAAATTTCCTGAAACAATTAATAGAGCTATAGGAAAAAAAATTAATTTACCTAAGAAATTATTAAATAAAAAAGAAAAATATAAGGTAATTAATTTAAATTATAATAAAATTAAAAATTATATGATTAAACAATCTAGGTTTGTAAAAAATGTATAATATTTTCTCTATAAAAAAAGAAATAGACCTAAAAGGAAAAAAAGTAATTTTAAAAAAACCAAAAAAAGAAAATTGGAATGAATGGGCACAATTAAGGCAAAAATCTAGAAATTTTCTGCAACCATGGGAACCAAAATGGCCTAAAGATTTTCTTACAAAAGAATCTTTTAATAATTTTATAGCAATGGTAGAAGCATCATTAAAAAATAAAACTAGCTATAATTTTTTTATTTTTCATAAAAAAAATTATAATTTGATGGGAGGTATTAGTCTTACAAATCACAAATCGGAAGGGTATAAAAGTATAACTATTGGATATTGGATGGGTGAAGAGTTTGCAGGACAAGGGTATATGCGAGACACTCTTTCAGTTATTTGTGACTTTTGTTTTTTCAATTTAAGATTAAATAGAATAGAGGCTGCTTGTTTACCAAAGAATATAACTAGTAAAAAACTTCTTTTAAATGTAGGTTTTGAGGTAGAAGGTTATGCAAAAAAATATTTGAATATAAACGGAAAACTAGAAGATCATTTGCTTTTAGCAAGAATAAATAAAAATATTTAACATTTTCCAGAGTTAGAGTTAAGAAAATCAGGATTTATTCCAATAGATCTAATCGCCTCCCGCCATTTTTTTTCTGCCTTACAT
>CEUZ01114883.1_pt1 | contig 13363 bp, 13 predicted proteins | sample 361511 | NCBI WGS metagenome assembly CEUZ01 (sample SAMEA2622822, study PRJEB7988) | marine metagenome | biome: marine biome (ENVO:00000447); feature: surface water layer (ENVO:00002042); material: "saline water (ENVO:00002010), including plankton (ENVO:xxxxxxxx)" | depth 5 m
TCAAGAAATTGAAACGTTTGTAAAAGGATTAACAGATAATTCTTTTTCAGATTCTCATATTGCAGCCATGAGTATGGCTATTTATTTGAATGGTATGAATGTGGAGGAAACTGTTAGTTTAACAAAATCTATGACAAATTCAGGAAATATTTTAAATTGGAAGGGTGTCGTTGAAGATTCATTTATATGTGATAAACATTCAACAGGAGGGGTTGGAGATAAGGTAAGCCTGCTTTTAGCCCCTATTATCGCTGCTTGTGGAGGTTATGTCCCAATGATTTCAGGTAGAGGGTTAGGCCATACCGGAGGAACTCTTGATAAATTCGATTCTATCCCAGGTTACAATACACAACCAGATATTGAAACCTTTCAAAAAGTTGTAAAAAAGGTTGGGTGTGCAATTATTGGCCAAACATCAAATCTTGCTCCAGCTGATAAAAAACTTTACGCCATAAGGGATATAGTTGGAACAGTAGAATCGATCCCACTAATCACTTCGTCGATTTTATCTAAAAAAATAGCCTCCGGTATAAACTATTTAGTTTTAGATATTAAAGTTGGAAATGGTTCATTCAATAAAACAAAAGAGATCGCAAATAATTTGGCTGAACTACTAGTAAATGTTGCAAAAAATTCAAATATGAAATGTACAGCAATATTAACAGATATGAATCAGGTTTTAGGATTTAACGCAGGACACTCACTTGAAATAATTGAATGTATTAATTTTTTCAATGGAATTAAAAAAAATAAAAGACTTGAAATAATAACTCATAAACTTGCCGCAGAATTATTGTGTATGAACAGGAAAGATTTAACCATGGATTTTGCATTAAAAAAAATATTAAATGTTATAGATAGCGGGAAAGCATCGGAAAAATTTGAACAAATGGTAGCGGCACTTGGAGGCCCTAAAAATATATTATCAAATTATAAAAATATATTACCTAACACAAAATACACAGAAGATATATTTAGCGATATTAGTGGATATATAGAGTCTATTTCAACACGTGAACTTGGTATGATATTAATTGAACTAGGCGGTGGAAGAAAAAATATTAGTGACAAAATTGATTACAGCGTAGGTTATAGCAATGTGGTGAATGTAGGTGATAAAATTGATACAAAAACTCCTTTACTAACAATCCACGCTAAAAATAAAGAAGATATCAAAAGTATAAAAAAAAGAATTAAAGATTCTTTCATTATTTCAGATAATACTATAAATCCCTTAAAAGATGTATATGGCAAGGTAAATTAAATATGAGCAAACAAATAGAAATTACAAAAGAAGTAATTAACTATTTATCTGATTTAAATTATAGAACTGACCCAGTAGTTGATGAATTAATTAAAGAAACAACAAAATTAGGCAGTGTGTCAAGAATGCAAATAGCCCCTGAGCAAGCTCAATTTTTAGAATTATTAACCAATCTAATTTCTGCTAAAAATTGTTTAGAAATTGGCCGTTTTACAGGATTAAGTGCACTGAGCTTGGCTAGAGGTATTCCTGAAAATGGTAAAATTATAGCTATAGATAATTCAACTGAATATTTGTCTATAGCAAAAAAATACTGGTCCAAAGCAAATGTTGAAAAAAAAATTGAATCAATTATTGGCAACGGAGTTGATGTATTGAAAAAATTAATTTCTCAAAAAATGATCCTGGATTTAATTTTTATTGATGCTGATAAAGTTAATTATGATACATATTATGAATTATCTTTACAGCTTTTAAGATCTAATGGATTAATTATAATTGATAATGTTTTGTGGGGCGGTAAGGTTGCCGATGAAAATAATTCTGATGAAATTACAAAAACTATGAGATTGCTTAATCAAAAAATTAAAAATGATAATCGTATTAATTTTATTCTTTTACCACAAGCAGACGGAATTTTACTTGTTAGAAAAAAATAATGATTGAAAAAATTAAAAAAGCAGAAATTCATGTTCATTTAGAGGCTACTATAATGCCTAAACTATGTAGAAAGTTTGCAAAAAATAATAATATTAAAATTCCTGAAGAAGTATTTGGATCTAAATACTGTTATGCATGGAAAGATTTTTATGACTTTTTAAAAAAATATGATTTAATTACATCAGTAATCAAAACACCTGAAGATTATTATGAACTAACTTATAATTATTTAAAACAGTGTTCTCAAGAAAATGTTATTTATGTAGAAGCAATGATTTCTTCAGCACATGCTAAATCAAAAGGCATGACATATAATTCATTTATCGAAGGAATAATTGCCGGAGCAAAAAAAGCAGAAGAAGAATTTGGAATTATTTCAAAGTATATTGTGAATGGAATACGCCATTTGGGAGCTGAATCAGTTCATGAAACTGCAACAGAAGTTTTGAAGAATTTTAATGAACACATTGTTGGATTTGGACTTGCTGGAGATGAGTTACATTTTCCACCAAATCTATTCATAAAAACCTTTGATATGCTTAAAAAAGAAAGTTTTCCAATTACGGTCCATGCTGGAGAATGGGACGGGCCAGAAAATATTAGAAATGCAATTAATTTACTACATCCCACACGACTAGGTCATGGTGTTAGATCTATTGAAGATCCATCATTGGTTGATGAAATTTTTGACTTAAATATCACTTTAGAAACCTGTCCCACAAGTAACATTGCAACAAATATTTATAAGACCTATGAAGACCATCCAGCAAAACAATTATTTGATCGGGGAATAAAAATCACAGTGAATTCAGATGACCCTCCCTTTTTTAATGCGACGGTTGGAGGAGAATATCAAGTAATGTCAAATCTTGGTTTATCAAATGATCAGCTTTTATTATTAACTAATAATGCTATCCAATGTGCTTTTTGTGATGATAATACCAAAAATAAACTTCTTAAAAAATTATAAAAATTATTTTAGATTTTTGTCAATTTCTACCTGATAAGATTCTACTAATCTATTTGTTTCATTGGCCATTGCTACTACTGCAATTAATTCTTTTAACATTTCTTCTGTCATTCCTTTTTTCTTTGCAGCTGCAGTATGCGAACGAATACAATATTCACAACTATTTGTCATTGAAACAGAAATATAAATCATTTCTTTTATTAAAGGATCTAATGAACCCTTACCCATAACCTGTTGTAGAGATCTCCATGTTCTTTCTAATGTTTTTGGATCATTGGCTAACGCTCTCCAAAAATTTGGGATTTTAGATATTTTTCTTTTTCTTTTTATATCTTCAAAAATTTTTTTTATTTTCTTATCAGAACTTTTTTCAGAAACTGCTTTAAATAATGACATACACCCCTCCTGTTGAATTATATCAATTTATGATATCGAAATTATATTAAATTTGAAAGTTGCTTTTCAGCCCTTGTTCCATAATGAGAAATAATTTCACCTGCAGCAATTGAGCCAAATTTTGCTGATTCTTCTAATGATTTATTATTTGCAATTCCATAAAGAAATCCAGAAGCGAACAAATCACCTGCTCCAGTCGTATCTATAACCTTATGAACAGGTATTGCTTTTATCTTTATAGTTTCTCCATTTGATATAATAACTGAACCTTTTTCACCCATTGTTATTGCTGAAATAATTTTCATTTCTTTAAGTTTTTTTATTGAATCTTCAATATTAGAAACTTCAAACATTGCATTAATTTCTTCTTCATTTGCAAACAATATATCAATATTATTTTTAATTAATTCTGAGAAAGAATCACGATGTCTATCTACACAGAATTTATCAGAAAGTGTTAATGATATTTTTTGATCATCATTTTTTGCTATATTTACCATTTTTTGCATAGCTGCTTTTGCGTTTTTATTATCCCACAAATAACCTTCTAAGTAACAAATTTTATGATTTATAATATTTTGATTTTTAATATCATCTTCGTTAATTAGTGACCCTGCTCCTAAATATGTACACATTGTTCTAGTGCCATTATTTTCTACAAATATTGTACAACAACCTGTTGAAATTGATGTTTTTGATGCGCCCAGCGGAAAGTTAATTCCAGAATTATTTATGTCTTCTATAAAAAATTTTCCAATTTTATCGTCACTAATTTTTCCTATAAATGTTCCATTTCCTCCAAATGAACTTATTCCCACTATTGTATTTCCAGCTGAACCTGCTGCAACCATTTTATGTATTTGATTTTCTTTATGTAATTGGTTCTTTTTTTCCTCATCAATTAAATTCATACTATCGTGATTTACACCATAACTTTTTATTGTATCTAAATTAGATTTAACAATAACATCAACCATTGCATTTCCTATTGCAATAACATCTTTTTTTTCTGAACTATTCATTTTATTTTTTTTATTGGAAAAACTTGAGCAACAATTATACCAATAAAAATTAAAAAGCACCCAAAAATTTTAATTGGCGGCATTGATTGATCTATCAATATCCAAGCTGCAACCGCAGCAAATACTGCTTCCATAGAAAGAATAATGGCTGCCGGCGTAGGTTTCATTTTATTTTGTCCTAAAATTTGTAAAGTATAAGCAATTCCAACTGATAAAGCTCCGGCGTAAAAAATTTCAAAAAATTCTTTCGAAATACCTGAAACTGAAGGTTCTTCAAAAATAAATGCGATGAACATAGTGATAATAAAAATTATAAAATATTGAGAAAATGCAAAAATAAACGGAGTATTATTTTTTTGCAAATAAATATCATTGAGAATTATTTGGATAGAAAAAGCAAAAGCTGAAAAAATGAGTAAAATATCAGCCAAATTACCAATCGTTGTTTTTTCATCTGTTGTTAAAAAAAATAATCCAATTAAACAAATTATTACTGCTAACCAAATTGTCCAATGAAGATTTTTTCGAAAAAATATTTTTAAAACTATTGGTACCATTGGCACATATAAGGCAGTTATAAATGCTGCGTTTGAAACATCAGTATAGAGTAATGCATATTGTTGAATTGTAGCACCCAGACCCAATGCTATTGCTGTTGCAAAAATTAAGAAAAATGATTTTGGCCTTTCAAATACTTTATTAACAAACTTTAATTCGTAAATTATTAATAATGGAATTACTGCTAAAGCTCCTAAAAAAAATCTCATAAAGGTAAATGTTAATGGGCCAACAAATTGCATTCCAGTTGTTTGTGCAACAAAAGCAGTCCCCCAAATTATAGAGGCTAATAAAAGAAATATATTACCTTTAAGAACTTTCAACTGTATCTATCACAACTTTTTAAGTTTTATTGCTTTCTCTTTATTGATCCACCAGGTTTCAATAACAATTCCATAGAGTGGAATCTTTTTAGGATATTCAAGAAAATCCCAATAAGCAATTCTATCTATTCCACTATGATGCATCGGAATTACATAGTGACCCCATAAAAGAACTCTGTCTAAGGCGTGCATAATAGTTGTTAGCTCTTTTCTTGATTTTGCACCAATAAGTTTTTCTATTAATTCATCTACAACAGGACTATTGATTCCAGGATAATTTCTACTTCCTGCCTCTTTCCCAACTTCTGAGCCCCAATAAAATTGTTGTTCATTTCCTGGACTTAAACTAATTCTCCAAGTGTGGTTAATCATATCATAATCATAATTAAGCAAACGACTTTGGTATTGAGATGAATCAACAGTTCTAATATTCATTGTAATCCCTAATTTTTCAAGGTTTTTTTGGAATGCTAATCCAATTTTTTCTAATGAGGGGCTTACAATTAAAAATTCAAAAATAAATTCATTACCATCTTTTGTTAATTTACCATCTTCAACAAACCAACCCTCTTCTTCTAAAATTTTTTTTGCTTTTTTTAAATTTTTTCTTGGAACTCCAGACCCATTTGAAATTGGAGATTTGTAAGATCTAGAAAAAATTTCTTTAGGTAATTTATTTTTCCACTTATTAAGAAGTGCCAACTCATCTTTTGAAGGGAGCCCAGAAGATGATAGAGGAGAATTATCAAAGTAACTATTAGTTCGAGTATATGCATTTGAATATATAGTTTTATTAATCCATTCAAAATCATATGCGTAGGATAAGGCTTCGCGAATTCTAGGATTTTTAAATATTGGTTTTCTAGTATTAAAAACTAAAGCATTCATTCCTGAAGGTTTATCATTTTTCATTTCTCTTAGAATTACTTTTTTTTCACTTACAGAAGGAAAGTCATAGTTAGTTTGCCAACGCTTAGCATTGTATTCACGGCGATAGTCGTACTCCCCAACTTTAAAAGCCTCTAATAAAACATTGCTATCTTTATAATAATCATAAATAATTTTATTAAAATTATAATAACCTATGTTTACCGGTAAATCTGCTGCCCAATAATCTTTAACACGTTCATAAATAATTCTCTTGCCAGGATCAACACTAGCAATTTTGTAAGGACCACTTCCTATGGGCAGTGTTAAAAATGTTTTTGTCACATCAATATTTTCGTGAAATTTTTTAGAAATTATTGGTAAAAATCCTGCTATTACTAATGGCAATTCTTTATCTTCATTATTTTCAAATATTAATTTAATTCCATTATCTCCCACAAACTCTGTTTTAATAACCTTTCCATAAGTTCTTTTTTGGTTTGGTGTGCCCTTATTTTGGAATGTTTCTAAACTAAATAAAACATCTTCTCTTGTAATTGCTGATCCGTCATGAAAACGTGCTTTTTTATTAATAAAGAAAGTAATTTCTGAACGATCTTCAGGCATATTAATAGTTTCTGCAATTAAACCATACAATGTAAAAGCTTCATCCCAAACTCTTCTCATTAATGTATCATGTAAATATCCTAGTCCAGCTGCACGAGAACCTTTAAAAGAGACTCTATTTAAGTTATCAAACGAACCATATAAACCAAACTTAATTGTCCCTATTTTTGGAGCATCGGGATTAACATAATCTAAATGTTTAAAATTTAAATCATATTTTGGCTTTCCATGCATAGCCAATCCATTACTATTTACTGACCAAGCATCTTTTGTAAAAAATAAAATAATTATTACTAAAGGAAGCACTCTAAGTGACTTAGTGTTATTAAAAATAATTTTTATTAATTTTATAATATTCATAATTATTGTATTAAGATAAAAATGATACATTGTTTAATAAAATTAGTAAAATTATTTAATTTAATTTTATTTATTTTTTATTTGTCGTTAGAAGCTCAAGCAAAAGAACCCTTATTTATTGGCACTACAACTTCAACTCATGATAGCGGGTTAATAATGCATTTGAAAAAAATATTTGAAAATAATTATAACTGTGAAATTAATGTAATTTCACAAGGCACTGGACAAATTATTAATACAGCAAAAATGGGCAACATTGATATTACTATTACACATAATGAAAAAATAGAAAATAAATTTATCAATGATGGATATGGCATAAAACGTGTTAAATTTATGTATAATGATTTTATAATTGTTGGTCCTAAAAATGATCCTGCTAAATTAAAAAACGCAAAAACCTTAAATCAAGCAATGAGAAAAATATATGATAGCAAAAATATTTTTATATCTCGATCAGATCAAAGTGGGACACATTTAAAAGAATTAGAACTATGGCAAGATATAGGTTTGGAAAGTATTAAATTTAAGAATTGGTATAAAAAAATCGGACAAGGAATGGGGGCAACACTTAATATGACAAATTCACTGAAAGCATACACATTATCAGATCGTGCAACTTGGTTAAGTTTTATTAATAAGATTAATCTAAAAATTTTATTTGAGGGAGATAAAAAATTATTAAATCAGTATAGTGTAATTCTCCTAAATCAAAAAAACCGAAGGAACAAAGACTCTAAGTGTGGAGAAAATTTTGTTAATTGGATATTATCTAATGAGGGAAAAGTTTTAATTAATAATTTTCAAATAGAAGGAAATCAGGTATTTTTTTATAATGGAGAACAATATATAGAAGAATGATAATGAAAAAAATACTCTCTTCAGAAATTACAGAAAAAAAAATTTATTTTAATAGACGTCAATTTATGATTGGTAGTTTTTCTAGCGCGATCGCATCATTATCTAAAGATTCTTTTGCATTTCATGATTCAGAAAAAGCAGTACAAGATTTAAATTTAAAAAATAAAGAAGTTATAAATAAATATGAACACATTATAACTTACAATAATTATTATGAATTTGGCTCAGGAAAATCTGACCCATTTAATAATTCAAGTAAATTTAAACCTAAACCCTGGGAAGTTAAAATTGAAGGATTGGTGAACAAGCCTGGCACAATGAATTTAGAGGATTTGATCAAAAATATAACTATAGAAGACCGAATATACCGATTAAGATGTGTTGAAGGGTGGTCAATGGTTATTCCTTGGCAGGGCTTTTCTTTAAGTAAATTAATTGACACAGTGCAACCATTCTCAAATGCAAATTATGTTCAATTTGAAACAGTTTTACGTCCAGAAGAAATGCCTGGACAAAAAAGAAATATTTTACCATGGCCTTACCTAGAAGGTCTTCGTATGGATGAAGCAATGCATCCACTTACTATTTTGTCTACAGGATTATATGGACATGATTTGTTAAATCAAAATGGCGCCCCATTGAGATTGGTTGTACCTTGGAAATATGGATTTAAATCAATTAAATCTATTGTAGCTATTCGTTTTGTGGGTGATGAACCTGAGACAACTTGGTCAAAAGTAAATCCACGTGAATATGGATTTTATTCAAATGTAAATCCAAATGTAGATCATCCTCGATGGAGCCAAGCTACAGAAAGAAGACTAGGAGAATTTAAAAGAAGATCTACAGAAATGTTTAATGGATATGAAGAAGAAGTTAAATCGATGTATAAAAACATGGATCTCATAAAGTATTATTAAATTTAATGAAATTACATTTGAATTTAGTTAAAAAATTTAAACCTATTATATTTTTTATTTTACTTATGCCCAGTATCTATTGGTTTATAAAATTTTTTACAGGCCAAATGGGAATCAACCCCATTGATGCAATAATTCGTGAATTAGGAGAGTTTTCATTACAGTTAATGATTCTTACATTATTTGTCACTCCATTGACACAGATACAAATGTTAAGAAACATAAAAATTTTAAGAAGGATGATAGGTCTTTTTGCATTTTATTATATATGTTTGCACCTTACTAGTTACATTATTTTAGACCATTTTTTTAACTGGAATTTTATTTTAAAAGATATTTATAAAAGACCATTTATAACTCTAGGTTTTTTAGCTTTCTTATTGACAATTCCATTAGCTGTAACATCTAATTTATATCTAGTTAGAAAATTGAGCTATAAAATATGGAAAAAAATTCATAGGCTTATATATATAATTGCCCCACTTGCTAGCTTGCATTATTATTTATTAACAAAAGCTGATAAAAAGGAACCCCTAATATATATTATTATTATTCTGATATTATTAATTTTAAGACCTATTATTTATTTTTCAAAAAATGAATCTTTTCCTAAATAACTATCTTCTATTTCTGCTTTAGGGTTGAGCTCCATACCAGTAGGAGTGATGGTCCTTGGTAAGGGAACATACTGTGATTTAATATCACTAGGTTTGATTCTAATTGCCATACGATAAATACCAAATAATCCTAAAACTAAATGTACTATAAATAAAAATATAAAAAATCCATTTGGTCCAAAAATTGTCATAAAGTAAGAAGCAATAATTGGACCAAATATTGAACCCAATCCAACCAATACTGCTATTGCCGCACTTGCTGCAACTATTTCATCTGGTTTTAAATAATCATTAGTGTTTGCTATTGTTAGTGAATACAAGGGTAGAGACATTCCAGAATACAATGCTAAAAATATAAACAAAATAATTGGTGAGATATAAGAAGACCCTATAATTAATATACAAATTGGAGCAGCTAACAGTGTTAATATTATTAAAACAATACGTCGATCAAATTTATCTGAAATAAAACCTATAGGCCACTGAAATACAGCACCAAATATAGTAACAATTACTAAAAATAATGAAACTTGAAAATTATCCAAACCTTTGGTTTTTGCATATACAGCCCCTAACCCAAAAACAGTACTATGAGCCAAGCCTATTAGTATTGCTCCAACAAATCCCAATGGAGATATTTGGTAAAGTTGCTTAAAAGTTAATCTTTTTGTATTTTCAAACTCTGGAGGATTTGAAGATGTTAATAAAATAGGAATTAAAGCAAATGACAATAAAATAGACACTAAAACGAACAAATCAAAATTTTCTGGATTGCTAAGATTCAATAAAAAATTTCCTATACCAAGAAATGAAAATGTTACAACCATGTATATTGATAACAAACTGCCACGTGTTTCATTTGTAGATTTTTCATTTAACCAACTTTCCATAATTACAAAAATACCTGCTATACTTACTCCTGTAAGAATTCTAATAAACGACCAAACTATTGGGTTAATAAAAATTGAATGAAGAAGAATTGCTATTGATGCTAAAGACGCTAATGCTGCAAATACTCTTATGTGTCCAACTCTTTTTAAAAAAAATGGTATCAATATTGATCCAGTTAGATATCCAACATAATAACCAGTAATAATAATTCCAGTGGCAATATAAGAAAAATCTTCAATAATTGCTCGAACTCCTATTAGCGTACCTTGTAATCCATGACCCAAACAAATTATTGCATAGCCAAAAAACAATGCCCATGTTTTTGAAATTATTCTGAACATTTAATATTAAAATTTATTTTAAAGTTTAATTATATTTCTTCTTTATCTTCAGTTGATTTGATACCCACATCAACTTTTGGATCTATCTCATTTTCTTCTTCAATTAATACAGTATCATCTTCTATATTTGTATCATCACTTTCAACTTCAACATTTTCAAATTCTAAATCTTCTTCAATTATTTCTTTTGGTTTGGTTTCTTGTTCTGAAACTTTTGCATTAATTGTTGATACATTTAAACTTCCTGGTTTTCGTCCTCTTCTTGGTTTGGCAAGATTTGTTACTTCAATTTCTTTTCCACATTCTGGACAATTTAGTTCTTTTCGTCCTAAATCATAATAAGGAGATCTACACATAGGACAAGTTCTCTTTAGACCCCAACTTTCTTTATACATCTATAATTAATCCTCTACTTTTTTTTCGTAAATCTTTCCACAGTACGAACATATAATTTTATTATTTTCATCAAAGGTATAATAAACTGCAGGGTGTCCTAAACCATCTTGACCTCCATCGCAACATATAGTTTTAATGTCAGGTTCAATCTTTACTGTATTTTCAGCTTCCATTAAGACTCTAATAGAAAATTTTTATGATTTAGTCTAGTTTTATATTAGATTTGGAAATATAAAATAATTATGCCCGTAACTATTAATAGCGTAGGTATAATTCTATTTTTTGCCTGTTTCTCTTTTAATAAAAATAAGCCAATAATAGTAGCAAAAATAATGCTAGATTCACGTATTGATGAAACATAAGCAATTTCAATATAATGCATTGACCAAACAACTATCCCATAACTTAATATCGCCAATATGCCTGCTAAAATTCCTAAAAAAATAAATTTAAAATTTATATTTTTAAATGGTTGCTCCCTTGAATATATTGAAAAAATTAGAACTGGAACGCCATTTAAGAGTAGCATCCAATAAAGATAACTAAATTCATTTTCACTTAATCGTATTCCAAATCCATCTACCAAAGTATAAATAGTAATTAGAATTGCAGTACTAATTGCCAAGTAGAAAGCATGATAGTTAAATTTATAAGATTTGCTATAAGAAATTAAAAATATTCCAATACAGACTATCACTATGCTTGTAAAGCCAATTACAGAAATATAATCTTTTAAAAAAAATATCGATATTACTGCTATTGATAATGAAGAACCACCTCTTGCTATTGGATATACAAAAGAAAGATCCCCAAACTTATATGAATAAATTACATTCAGTCTATAAAAACCATGAAGTATTACACTTACGATTATTAAGTACCATATTGTTAATGACGGTAAAGGAACATAAAAAGTTAAAGGTAAAAATACAACAACCTCGACAATTGAAGTAATAGCCATAATTCCGAGACGGTTATTGCTATGCTTTATAATTGCGCTCCAGCTTGCATGGCAGAAAGCAGCAAATAAAATAATTATAAAAATAGAAGTTGTTGAATACATTAAATTACACTAAAACTACAAAATTATGACAAGAAATATTACCATCAATAACAAAATATATCCAACTAAGTTAAAAAAAACCGCAATTGTAATTTGTCTTGATGGTTCGCAAAAAGAATATTTTGATAAAGCATTAGAAATTAATTTAATGCCCAACCTTAAAGAATTGATTGAAAATGGATCCTTTCATTTAGCACATAGTGCTATTCCTAGTTTTACCAATCCTAATAATATTTCGATAGTTACAGGTCAGCCAAGTTCAGTTCATGGTATTTGTGGAAATTTCTTCTTTGATCCAATTTCACAACAAGAAATAATGATGAATGATCCCCAGTTTTTGAGAGCTCCAACAATATTTGAAAAATTTTATAATCAAGGATTAAAAATTGCCTGTGTTACTGCTAAAGATAAACTTCGTACTTTATTGGGTAATGGATTAAAATATGAAGATAAAAGAGCTATATGTTTTTCTGCAGAAAAATCTAATGAGTCTAATGAGAATAAAAATGGAATTGGAAATGTAAATGATTGGTTAAAAATGAGTGTGCCAAATGTATATTCTCAAGAGTTGTCAGAATTCGTAATGGCAGCTGGAGTTAAGTTGCTTAATGATTTCAATCCTGACATTATGTATTTATCAACCACAGATTTTATTCAACATAAATATGAACCAGGACACCCCACTGCAAATAAATTTTATGAAATGTTTGATAATTATTTAGGACTTCTTAATTCTAACAAGAGTTCTATAGTAATTACAGCTGATCATGGTATGAAGTCAAAATCAAAAAATGATGGCTCTCCTAATGCAATATATCTTCAAGACATTTTAAATCAAAAATATGGAATTAATTCTACTCGTGTAATTCTTCCTATTACAGATCCCTATGTTGTGCATCATGGAGCACTAGGATCATATGCAACAATATATGTAAATGATTTATCTAAAATCGAATCTATAATTGAAACAATTAATAATATTCAAGGCATTGATGTAGTATTTAACAAAGAAGATGCATGTAAAAAATTTAATTTGCCACCAGATCGAACTGGGGATATTGTTTGTATGTCAGATGAGAATATGACAATAGGGTCTTCGATAGAAAAACACGACTTAAGTGGTTTAAACGAACCTTTACGCTCACACGGAGGATTATTTGAGAGAGAAGTTCCTTTTATTACCAATTTTAAAGAATTAAAACCAAAGATAACAGAACAAATTTATAA
>CEUZ01287616.1_pt1 | contig 13363 bp, 9 predicted proteins | sample 361511 | NCBI WGS metagenome assembly CEUZ01 (sample SAMEA2622822, study PRJEB7988) | marine metagenome | biome: marine biome (ENVO:00000447); feature: surface water layer (ENVO:00002042); material: "saline water (ENVO:00002010), including plankton (ENVO:xxxxxxxx)" | depth 5 m
ATAGCCCATATGAGGGTTACCGGTAAAACCGCCTGACCAAGGGTCTCGATAATAAAATTGGAGCTCAGGCAGCTGATTGAAATGCCCGTAGGAGAAGAAAAAGGTTGTGTATTCAGCCACAGGAAATGATATACCAAAGCGCGGACTGATATTTGTTTTTAGAAGGTCCCAGTTTGTCTCAAGTCCTGTTGCGTCCCCCCATTTCTTTTTATAATTATCTGCATTAAGTTCATCCCCAAGGTTTATCCAATCCAGTCGAACACCATAATTGATGATCAGTGTTTCCAGTTCGAACTTATCCTGAATATAGAATTCGCCTATGCTTGGCTTATTGAAGAACACCCACCTCGTTTGTCCAAACTCCGGATAGGGCCCTGGGGGGGCATCAACGGTATCGCCATCTTGATGTATATACATTCCATAGTTGGAAAGTTTATATGCGCCATCAACAATATCAATGTATTGTATATCATGGAACTGTATAGATGCTCCCATGTTAACCAAGTGGTTATTGGTTACCTGTGAAGCTATCATTCCCTTAATAGTATTTGTAGTAGTATAGTCATCTCTCCATAATGCTTGAACACCAACATCATTATAAAACATTGAGGCCTGATCAATCTGCGGAGGCTTCGCTGTTGTATAAATATAATCGTTGCCTGATGTATCCTGAGCAACTTTCCAGAAACTTGCTGGGTCACTTTCTCCATCCAATGACGCGTTGTAATCAACAGTCATCTGCCCTAGATTAATATTCATATAGGTTTTTTTTGAAAAAACTTTATTAAAACGAATATTTGTTGTTTGTGTATAACGCTCATACTGTGCTGAATTATCTGGGTAGAATAGAAAATTCCAATCATAATTGGTCCAGGTGTTTGCAGCATTATGGTGACTGAAAACAATTTTATTTTGGCTGTTAAGAGCCCAGGTTATTTTCGCATTTAGGTTTCTGGTATTATTCTGGGATTCATCTACTGCATAGCCAGGAAAGACTTCAAACTTCCCCCGTTTTCTTCCGTTTGGTGTATAACTATCTGACAGGGACATATTCCCAGACAAAAAATAAAAGATGCCTCCCAATCTTTTATGACTGAATAAAGGACCACCCATGTAAAATGATGAGTACTGTGTATTATGGCTAACACCATAATCATCAGGAGTGAAATCTGATTTATTCTCAACCCCAACAGTTAAATTTTGAGTACCGGACTTAGTAGTAATATTTACTACACCCGACTGGGCCTGACCATACTCTGCGTTAAATGCACCGGTCAAAAGCTCAACCTGTTCAACTTCTTCTACATTAATATCCAATACTGCTCGGCCCCCATAGATGGGGTGATTAACCGGCATTCCATCCACCATATATAGTATTTCACCTCCGCGTCCACCGCGAATATGAACATTCTTAAGGCTCTCATCCCTTACCTGAAGCTGAGTCCCATCCCCCATATTAAGCCTCATTGGCTGATCGTCTATTACAACACCTGCCCTAATATTGAGAACATCAGTTGCTGATTCCAGGCCTGGCAATTTTTGTATCTCTCCACTGGTTGTGATACGCCTTGTAGATGTTACGTCCTTTTGAATCCTCCTTTTTTCGGCAGTAACGGAGATCTCTGGAAGTTCAACGGATTCTGGCTCAAGCTCAATATTTATTTCCGTAGTTAGGTCTACCTGTACAAAAACTTTATTGATAGTTATCTTGTGATATCCTATATAGCTACAAGTAATGGTCATCTCTCCCAGAGGTACACCGATTATAAAATAGAATCCATCCTCATCAGTGGCCATACCCATTGAGTGTTCGGTAATAACGACATTCGCACCCATTAGGGGAGCACCAGTTTCCTTATCTGTAACCTTGCCAGCTATTTTGCCAGTATTACCAGCATAAATGCAGGAATAAAAGATGAAAGTGATTATGAGATATTTAAAATATTTGATCTTTAACATGATTTTACCTATATGGACCTATCAGGCTAATATCCCATTGATGTTAATAATTCTCTGGCCAATACTGCAGCATCTTCTTCCTTAATCTGCCACATTGGAAACCCCAAAAATATTAGATCAAACACATCCCCGTAGTACCTAAGACCACAGGTCTTGCCGCCTGCATAGGGGTCATTGCCGACAAATTTAAATATATCTCTGGTAAATCCTCCCTTCACATCCACAGTCTGGATTCTGTGTGGCTTACCGCTCCAGGGATATTCCATCTGGCACTTCGATGTATCAACTTCTATATCACTGAATCCATTCAATCCTATTGCACCTTCCATGGTCCCAATAGTACCGCTTATGTGACCTTCACGAATATGAAGAATTTTATTGACGAAATCATCATAGTCACCGCTGGCTTCCGCAGGAAATACCTGGGGCACTTTAAGAATACCAAAAGAATCAAAGAAATTATCGGTCCAGAATGATTCCACTATTCTTGTACCACTGAATATTATATCGCCTCCAACAGAAAGATAGTTTCTTAATCTTTCCCTAGACTTTTTTCCCGTCTCGGTATCCTGAAGATAAAAGGGGGGAGTGCTATTCTCCGAGTGATAAATTATCAGCCTGTATCTTCCCATGATTTTTAATGATGGGAACCCTCTCGTTGCAAGATTTCTATTATCCACAATATACTGGGGATTTGCTTCTTCAAAGTGTCGGTCATAGAATGCGTCAACGGTATCATCTTCAACGTTTCTTAGACTAAAATCTTCTACAGTATCATCCATAATGAGGATATCCTTTTCCCAGGTAGGAACAACAAGTTCAATCTCTATAGATGCTCCCGTTGAATCAATCAGATAGGTATTATCCTTTGAAAAGACTTGAACTATATGATCGCCATGCAAATCTTCTTCCGTGCCAAAGGCAGACGGTGGGATTAATATTGTCTGGCTGGCTTCATCATCACCATCAGCGTCAACCCATGTCCATTCGCCATCATTGACTGCCCAGGCAAACTCAATTATCTCTCCATCCTTGTCTTCACCATTAAATGCAATTTCTATACCCTTGAACCAACTATTTGCAGTTGTGACGGCAAAATATTCACTACCATCCAATGGCTCTGTAATCTCAGTAGATGGGAAAAGAGTTTTATTGGTATAAAGAACCTTTACAGCTGGAGAAGGATCAATATTCCCTGAATTATCTACAGCACGAACTCTAAAAACCTGGCGATTTAAATCTGCTGGAGAAGTGAACGCAATTGTAGAACTGGTGCCTTCAACATCAACCCAATCATGACTTATAGAATCTATTATACCTCCTATTGGAAAAGTCGTATAGCGGTATTGATATTTCACAACAAATCCATCATTGTCTTCACCATCCCAGTATAATTCTATCAGAGCAAAGAGTGTGTCATTCTCAACCGGGATATTCGCCATGGTAGTGTTGGGCGGGGTATTCGCGTTTTCTTCACCAGTTTCAAAGTTCTCGACGCAAGACATAACTAATACTAATAGAAAAAAGAAATAATAATATTTTTTTATTGAAATGATCATAGTTCTACAACACTCGATACTGTTATATCCCGAAAAAATTTATACTGGTCCCCCACTCTTATCAGGGATGCAAGAGGTTTTAGTGTAAGCGTTAATTCAGTTATTCCTCCTGGCTCGACATTGAAATCCTGCCTAAACATCATCAAAGGAGACTCACCATCTGGAAGTGCAACATCCATGGTGTAATCACCTATAGCAATATAATCAGATGATATACTTATTAATAAAGAGTCATACTCTATAGGAGGAACATAGGATTCATACACCAGAAATTTTTCGTAAACACCATCACTCAGTTTTATTCCATTAAACTCCTGGTCTTTTTCCTGATAATCCGTAAGTGTTTTATAGACAACGACAAGATTTGTATCGTGGTAGGCCCGCGATTGACCGATCAGTACTGATAGTGAATCCAATCCATCTTCTTCGTTAACATTTATAGTCTCATCTATAATAACGATACTATTATCCTGGTTATCAGAAGTAAGATAGACTCTAAGGATACCGGGATCTGGAGAATCAATCCCAGTTAACCTATAGTCATCACTGCAACAGGGAATCGCAACAATCGATATGAGTACAAAAACTAGGGAAAGTTTTTTCACCATATAATTCCCGTTAATCTCCTCAAAACAAGAAAAGCACAGGGGATCACAAACTGTAATCTACCCTGTGCTTTTCATTTCACTTATTCAGATAATGAATATTTCTTTAAAATAAGTTGCGATTATTTACTATCCCTATTTTATTTAATAAACATCATCTTCTTTTGTTTATTAAAGTTTGGTGTATTGATCCTGTAGAAGTATAAACCTGTGGACACAAGTTCTCCCTGCGTATTTGTACCATCCCAGGAGATTGTATGCTGCCCGGGGTTCATCGTCCTTGCGGCCAGGGTTTTCACCAGGCGTCCAACTACATCATAAACTTCGAGCGTAACAAATTCTGATCTTCCAATCTGGAAATCTATATTGGTTACAGGATTAAATGGGTTAGGATAGTTATCAGACAATTGATACTCAAGAGCGACAACTTTATTATCATCAACAGCTAGAGCAGGAGCATTCGCAAAGTTCCCAGGAAGATGATAATAGTTCCATATTTCGATATCATCTTTTCGTCCTAACCAATAGCGAGCGTCAGCCCATGCTCCATTCGCTTGCGGACCAATCCTCCATACACCACGGGATGGTGTTAAAGCACGAAATACCCCATATCCGTCATCATGGTGCCCAACACTAAATCCATCAGCATACAGTACCATCCTTGTTACTGGGACATCATCTTCATCATTTACTTGAACTACGAGAGAGTCTTTATCCATAGCTTGAAGCCAATGCCCCCACGTTTCTACCGGTACATTATCGATCTGTGTCGTACCATGCTGCCATGGCATTTCACCAGGATAGAGAGATGTCAGATAGGCATCGGAGCCAACCTTGTCTCCTCCCGCTCTCATAATAAGGGCGTAATTATCTCGGTACCACATCCCAGACCAAGGATAGTATCCAACATAATAGGAATTATCTTGATACACATCACCCTTTGACCAGTGAGTTACTGTAAAATGAGCTGACCTTAAAAGGGGAGTCTTCAGGTGAGCTTTTGCAAAAGCACCGTCCTGCATATGCCCTGAGAATTCACCAGATGCCGGGTCATCATCACTGGAAACCCAGTTTCCTTCCCAATTGATAACGTGTCCATAATCTGATGCATCAGCGTAAGGAGCTTCTTCTTCTTCAAAATCAATATGAAGTAGCTTACTCATTGGATCCCACCATCCTACTCTTGCGTAGGTGCTGTCAGCACAAACCCCAGCTACAGTAACCTTACCTGTAGTAGATGTAGCAACCCAATAATATTCAATATAATCACCAAGTTGAAAGGTTCCTGTTGGTATGGTTGCGGTCCAGTCCGGTGTACCAGCAACCTGTGCAAATGCTAAATCTGTAAAACTAGCATCATCATGGGCAACTTTAATACCTGATGTTTCGTCAGTTACACCCCTATGCTTAAGCACTACGGATGCAACCTGGTCTGTTGCACCAAAAACCCAGGATCTTACTTTCAGCGTTGCATCGGCACTGGCATCAAAATTGTCATATCCCATATCATACTTAAACGACTGTACGTGACCTTCCTTGTCATCCTCATGCATAGCGACCGCTGGGCGGATATCATAGTTACGGACAATATTACTTATCCTGATCTCATCAATATGGCCATCCAAGTAATCGCCGGCGGTAGTATCTTTCCTGCCCAGTATAAGCTGAAGAGAAGATGTTGTAAGATTATCATAGGCCCGGTGAGTGTTCCAATTGTCAAGATCACCATTCCACGCATTATAACCAGTTAATTGGTTCCCATTCTCATCAAAAACAACAAAAGAAACCATTCTCTCATCAGCATCTCTTGAGTAGATAAATTTTAGCCAGCCACCTGTCACTGATGCAAGACCAGTAGTAGCAGGAAAATCAATTGTTACGTTAGGACGAGGGTGGGTCCAACCATCATTCGGGGAGTGTGATTCACCCATTATAGCACCCCGCCTAGGAGCTCTTGGATCTTCCAGACCTGGGTCACCACCAAACACGTCCCAAGATAACGAAGCATTTTTATGCGCTGCAACACGATAATTTAATTTACCGGTTGTGTCCGCCTTGGATACAATAGAAGATACCCCGGTCCAACTATAGCTGGACGTATCAGCAAACTTAAACCAACCTTCTACTGTAAAATCATCACCATCACCAAAATCTAAATCATCATGATCTTCAACAGATATCCAGCTCATAAAACCATTTTTCCAAACTGTATCAGCTTCAGTAGTATCAGTGGCCGCGATTACAGAGTCAACGACTGCACCATTATTTATATAAGCTGCATTACCAAATTTACCAGGAACATATGTAACGGTACCATGAGCCGTACCGTCTCCAGTTGTACCCTCATTTGTCAGATCATCATCAAAGTGCATAAGCAGTACAGTATTGTCATCTACAGTATGGGGTCCCGCTATCGGGTCATCTGCAGCAAGAAGAATTCCTGTAATTGAAAATAAAGATGCCAAAAGACATCGTTTATACCATTTATTTTTCATAGATACTCCTATCCATTAGGTATTTATTAGATTATTACAACAACATAGTGAATTATAACGTCGAAAACGTTTGCGACCCACTTATAGAAATATAGTATAATTCGATTTATTCTGTCAATTATTTTCTTTTATTTAGTGAAAATGCTAATTTGTTAATTGCTTTTTATAGGATACTTTTCAATATTAAATTTTTCATAGAGAGTATCTATAATTTTACCTTTTTCTTCGCTATACTTTTGTTTTTGCAGCCTAGAGATTATTTCATCTCTTACTTCACTTAGCAGTTTTACCTGGTCAGGGATTATCTCAACCATTTTATATGTATTTATTTTATCTCTGTAATTGATAGGGGGGCTTTTCTCTCCGGTTTTTAGATTACGTAATCGTTTCCCAAGCATAGTTTCACTGCCAATGAACCTTGTTTTCTCCATTCTATTATTTTCAATACCTCCTGAAGGTTTCTCAATTACACGATAGAGTGGAGGCAGTTTGAACTCTTCTTGATTTTCCAAATAGTATTTATTTATCTCCTCTTCACCTACATCAATTTTTTTCTGAATTTGATTTTTTTCATAATGTTTCCTAGCAAGAGAGTTCCTGTAATTATTATAGGACATTTCAAAGTCATCTCTCTTATCTAGACCTAAATACTCTGCTTCCTTTACTAATACTTCATAGTTGGTAAACTGGTCAATGAAGCTATAAAGACTAATAGTGTCTATAGGTACCTGGTATCTATCCTGGTATTTTAGTATCCATTCTAAATCAATGACTCTACCATCTATTCTAGCCAACTTGTATTTATTCTCCATTCTGTCCAATACCTTTTTCGAGAAACCAATTTGTTTTTTTTCATCCTGATGAAAAGTATCGGCAATAGAGTAATAGTCACCTAAAAATTCTTCTGTTTGCTGATAATCAATCGAGAATTCATACTTTTTTTTGAGCTCAGTCATATATTGATTAAGCTCTCTTGCAACTTTTTCACCCCAAATTTTCTCAACAATAATTCGATAATGATTTATGTTTTGATCGGTGTGGCCCACTGGTGAAATCCTTTTTTTATTTAGTTTCACTATGATGTATCCATTCCTGGTTTCTATTGGCGTTGTATAATCACCATCATCCAGCCCATCTACACTTTTTTGATAGACCGGGTTCATCATTGGGAAAGGGACCCTTCCCATTCTGCCCCCGTTTACTTTTGTTGACTCATCATCAGAATAGTTTCTAGCTAACTGCCCAAACCCCGACACTGGGATCATTCTATGGATGCTGTCTGCAAGGACCTTCGCCTGCTTTTTATCTCGCCCATATAAACCTTCGAACCCTATAAATATCTGTGATAGATCAAATTCCCTTTCCATTTCAGAATTAAGACTATCAAAATTCTCGTACGTATAAATATTCTCTTCAATATAATTATTTCTGAGCATTGAAGATAGGGCATTTATTCTATAGAGTTCTAGCCTGCCCGTTACTGCATAGAGTTTGTGAATGCCCAATTGGTCTATTTCTATGTCTATGACCATTGAATCAATAAAATCATTCAGATACTCATTTCTGATAATATCATTAATATCTATGGATACCCGACTCTTTATATAGCTATCAAGCTCATTAATGGTATAGACAACTCCATCTATCTTTGCAACCTTTGGTGAATCACTTCTATTACTGCAATTAAGAAGCATAGATAATAGTATAGAAACAAAAAAGAAGTATAGCTTCTCCACTGTTTTGCTATGATCTTTCAATTATCTCTCCACTGACATTATTAAAATAATAGAGATCGCTCGGTTCAGCAAATACACTTACACTTTCGTCATTAATAGGGTCAAAAGAATTTATTTTAGAAGTCATCGTAATTAGTTTTCCCAGGTATCTTAAGTGATAGTTTACTTCACTGCCTATTGGTTCTATAAGCTCAAGGGTTGCATCGAATTTTATGGCACTGTCACTATTGGCCAAAGATAAAGACTCTGGTCTAATACCTATTGATATTTCACTGTTCTCTCGATTTAGAATATCAGGATTAATTTTGGAATCTTTTTCTCTAAGCATGCCTATTAAACTATCGTTCATTTTAATGAAATTCATTGGAGGGCTGCCTATAAAACCTGCAACAAACATATTCTTTGGATTCATATAAAGCTCCATTGGCCTATCAAACTGCTGCAATATACCTTTATCTATCACAGCAACCTTATTTCCTAGTGTCATGGCTTCAATCTGGTCATGTGTAACATAGAGCATAGTAGTCTTTAGCTCACTGTGCAGTTTCTTAAGCTCGGAGCGAAGGGATATCCTTAATTGCGCATCAAGATTGGATAACGGTTCATCCAAAAGCATTATATCTGGATTATTTATAATTGCTCTCCCAAGCGCAACACGCTGTTTTTGCCCTCCAGAGATACTCTTGGGTTTTCTTTCTAATATATCCTGGATATCTAATAGTTTTGCAACACTTAATACTTCATCCTTGATCTGGGTTTTCCTTACTTTTTTCAATTTTAAGGAAAAGGAGAGATTATCAAAAATAGTCATATGAGGGTAAAGAGCATAATTTTGGAAAACCATGGATACTTTTCTATCTTTTGCATCCACGTCATTCATAACTTTTTCACCTATTACTATTTCACCATCGTTAACATCTTCCAATCCGGATATTATTTTTAAAAGCGTGGATTTACCGCAACCGGATGGCCCAACAATAACTATGAAGTCACCTGCAACTACTGATAATGACAGGTTATCTAAAACTAGGTTCTGTTTATCGTAAGATTTCGTAATATTTTTTAATTCAAGAGAGTGCATGATTTATCGTTATTCGCAGGATACTTAATTAAATAACCACAATTTTATCACCGCCTTCGCTTCCCCAGTTATCGAGATCATTGATATTTATTTGTCTCATACCAATCGAAGGTAAAATTGAGCCTGATCCCGTATAGAAAACATAGCCTATTCCATCCTTAACGACCATCCTTGGCCACCCGACCCACTGACTGTCAAACTGACCTTTTGTTCCAAGACCAGGTAAAGCAGGGTTTTTTGGATAATACTCCCACTGATGCAGGTCTTCAGAGCGAGCAAGCCCTACAGTGTCCCAGTGCTGTAGATCTTCTCCATCAGGGTAAGGCGGCTTCCACCCATGGCAGCCTTCGTACCAGAGGTACCAGAGACCATCAATTCTATTTAAGCTCCTGGGTCTAATATGTGTTCCATCCCAGTTATCCAGAGTACTTGGTATAAAAACGGGATTTTTTTCATTGAATTCCCAGTTTACAAGATCATCGCTCGTTATGAGGTAGGCTCTATCCCCTGGAAGACCAGTGTCAGGCTCTGGAGTAAAACCTGCGTAGAGCATTAGATACCTGCTAACATAGTTTTCCGTTTCAATCAGATCGAACTCATGAGCATTCTCATTAAAGTGTTTATATATCGGATTTCCTGGGTACTGCTGGAATGGACCATATGGAGATTCTGACATTGCCATGCCAAATCCTTCCCACCTAGGAAACTTTTGAGCAGCATAAACGATGGTAATTCTACCATCAGGAGCAATAACTGCTGATCCGGGATATAAGTTATCATGGGAAAAGTTCGCATCTCCTAGTTCAATCACCGGTGTGGGGTGTACTTTCCAATCAATCAAATTTTTGCTCACAGCCAGACCTATCGTTCTTTTTGAAGCACCCTCTTCGTCTCCACTCATCCCTGCCATGAAGTACATATAATAGATTCCATCAAGCTCTAGTATACAACCCGGAATGGCCTGCTCTTCATAAAAACTTCCCCTTGGTCCATGCTTTATGATAGGCTCATTATGCTCACTTAGCCAGGGTAAACTCTCTATAATGAAGCTTTCGACTGCAATAGCATTAATGGTATCTATACTCATATTTGTTTCCCAAGGCTCACCCTCTCCCATCCACTCACCCATCGGACCCCTGATGTGCGCTGTGTGTTCATTTATCCAGAATCGAAAAAATCCCCCCTTTCGCAATATTTTTATATCTAATTTTCCATTATAATCTGCTCTATACTTTTTCCAAATATTTTCTTTTCCAGCAATGGTTCGTCCTATAGAAAAATTATCTTGAGTTATATCTAGGAATCCTGCTTTATCAATATTCCGGTCTCCAGAAAAATAAATCCTCGCACTGAAAGTAGAATGAGTATTTACAAGTCTTATTTTAGCTTCATAGTTACCGATAATCTTATGTTCTATTATATTCATGGTTTAGCTAGTCCTATTAATTATATTAAGATATAGTCATTTCACCGTCATCTAGGTGCATTACCCTATCACTTACTTCAAGCATTGCTTCATCATGCGTAGCCGTAATAACTGTCACATTTTTTTCGCGATTCAGTCTGTGCAGGATATCAATAATATTTTTTCCACTTACCTGATCCAGGTTCCCTGTTGGCTCATCAGCCAAAATTATTTTGGGTGTCCCAATGAATGCACGTGCTATTGCTACTCTCTGCTGCTGACCACCAGATAACTCTCCCGGAAGATGATCAAGCCTATCAGCCAACCCAACTGCTTCTAGCAATTTAGTTGCTTCATCCATGGCTTTCAAGTTCACTACACCCTGCAGCTTTGATGGGAGCATAACGTTTTCAAGAGCGCTAAGCGTAGGAATCAAATTAAATGTCTGGAAAATATAACCCAAGTGGAAACACCTGAACCAAGCAAGATCGTTCATTTTTAGTTTGTTTAGTTTCAAACCAGCTATTTCTACGGTACCGCTATCAGCAACATCTAATCCTCCTATTATATTAAATAGAGTAGTTTTACCTGAACCACTTGGACCCATAATTGATATATATTCACCAAGATTAATTGTAATCGTCACTCCATTTAGCGCTCTAATGATATTATCATTTTTTTTATATTCTTTAACTAGATCTTTGATTACAATCAACTTTTATTGCCCACAATTTTTTCGATTTTCCCATCTCTTAGCCAGATGACCTTGTCAGAATTACTAATAATTTTTTTATCATGGGTAGCACAGATTATCGTCACATCCTTCTCTTCATTCATATTTTTTAGAATCTCAATAATATCTTCACCTGTTTTACGATCTAAATTAGCTGTGGGCTCATCTGCTAAAATAATAGCAGGATCATTAGCAAAGGCTCTTGCAATAGCCACTCTCTGCTGTTGTCCGCCTGAGAGTTCACCAACCCTATGATCTAACCGATCCCCGAGACCCACACTTTTCAATATTTTTATTGACCGGTTAAATGCATCTTCACTGTTCCTACCGCCAAATATCATTGGTAAGCTCACATTCTCAAGAGCCGTCATGACCGGTACAATATTATATGTCTGGAAAATATAGCCTATTTTTCTGCACCTGAGCCATGCCATCTCTTCTGTATCCAGCTCCGCAAGATCAATCTCATCCAGAATTAATGTTCCACTAGTTGGTTTGACAAGTGCGCCTATACAGTTAAACAGGGTCGATTTGCCAGAACCGCTCGGTCCAATTATACTAATAAACTCGCCCCTAACAATTTCGAAGTCAATCCCATCTACTGCTTTTACAGTCTCTTCTCCTCGATAATAATACTTTTCTAGGCCTATCACCTTCAGTGTTATATCAAAGGCATCCGAGAATTGGCCTGAATACTTAAGCATTATATTTCATCGCTTCAATAGGAAGCATTTTACTCGCACGATAGGCAGGAACCACTGCACCTAAAAAACTAAGAAAGGATACAACTATAATCGTTATTATAGATGTATATCCAACTGATCGAATAATATCAAGAAAAGTAAGTCCAGATAGAAGGGAATATTCAAAAAATATAGCCTGAATAAGCATGCCAAATACAACACCAATAATTGATGCTATAAATCCCATCGCAGTACCCATCAAAATAAATATTTTTAATATAGTATTATCAAGAGCGCCTAAACATTTCAATGTTCCAATCTCTTGAAAACGTTTTGTGATAACAAACAACATATTTGTTAGAATACTTATTAGACAAACCAAGAGAGAGATGCTAAGAATCCATAATAATTGATTGATCTCAGCCTGAGCTATAGAATTATTTACACTACCTGATGTATACTTTATATTTATTAAATAATCAAATAAACTAGTCGAGAAAAATATACTTGTTGCAACTATTGTCAGCAGCTGTAGAAGCGAAGATATTTTATCCTGCTTAAAATTCGACATTACAAATTCATTAAGCCCTCTCAATGACAGTTGTTTATTATATGATGGCAATTCTATTTGAAAATCTTGCATTATTATTCCTGCTTCAAAGTTTCTGGATTTAGAACTGCGCCGATGATACAGCTGATTTAATCAAAACAACCGATACGACCAGCATACCTGTTATGCCTATTCCGGCTGCAAATCCTGCAAGCATGACAGGAGAATATTTTCTTAACTTTTTCCTTCCTATACGTTTGCCGACATAATAACGCAGTACCAAACCAACAATACTAGGAAAAACCATATATGGCATCAAACCAACACCGCTCACCGCACCGAAATAATATGCTAAGGGAATACCAAAAGAATTAAATAATACAAACACTATTGAAAAAATTGATAATACGGAAATAATTACATCTGGCTTTAGCGCATCCAGAACAAAATTATTTCCATCTCCTAGAGCGCTATACCATAGGGCAGCACTCTTGGCAATATAGGGCCACATTTTTTGAGCATAGGGGAAATTATCACTTGGAATAGGTCCAAGACCC
>CEUZ01093266.1_pt1 | contig 13358 bp, 13 predicted proteins | sample 361511 | NCBI WGS metagenome assembly CEUZ01 (sample SAMEA2622822, study PRJEB7988) | marine metagenome | biome: marine biome (ENVO:00000447); feature: surface water layer (ENVO:00002042); material: "saline water (ENVO:00002010), including plankton (ENVO:xxxxxxxx)" | depth 5 m
AGAAGAACTACACCGTTTAGTATTCTAGGCCTTATAAGTCACGACAACGGAAAAACATGGGACACCACTAACAGGTTATTACTGGTAGCAGATGCTGGTAATGATCAAGGCTATCCCAGCAATATCCAACGTGATGATGGTGCAATTGTTACGGTCTACTATTCTGACCAGCTTATACTTAGCCATACACCTCGGCCCGGTATCATAGGAATCCATGGAGCATCTATAATATACAGTCCAAAGGATCTCCCTTGATTTTTAATTAGTATTTTAACCAATTTTCAACCAACGATCGGCTCAAAGAATATTACCTGAATACAGCCATATCCTGTCCATTACACATTGGCAACTTGAATTTTCTGCCGGAAATTTCGGAATGTTTTACTAAAAAGTACACCAGGTAAACTAACCCAAGTAAAAAGTCGTAGGTAAATAAGGCTAACCACCGACAAAATTACGTGTTTATTTAACGTTACTTATTCTTATGATTTAAATTAACCTTGTATTTCTATATAAATCATTCATCTTTTTTCGAAGAATCAGTACTTCCAGTCATGTTAAGGAAAGGTTTAAGTAAATTAGTGAATTCCATTGGGAAAATAAATTTTGTGGATGCTCCAGACCCTATCTCTTTTAGCGTATCAAAATACTGAAGGCTCAAGGTATTGGCATCTATGCCTTTTGCAATGTTGTATATCTTATCAAGAGCAGTGCTAAATCCCTCTGCTCTAAGAACTGCCGCCTGCTGATCACCTTCTGCGGTTAATATCTCGGACTGGCGCGCACCTTCTGCTTTTAATATAGCTGCCTGTTTCTCACCTTCAGCAACCGTGACTGCAGCTTCTTTGGTACCTTCTGCTTCTCTAACGACAGCTCTACGTACTCTTTCTGCAGCCATCTGTCGATTCATTGCTTCCTGAATATCTGGTGGAGGCTCGATTTCCCGTATCTCAACATTGGTAACCTTTATACCCCATCGTTCAGTTTCAGAATCAAGTTTTTCCCTGAGGACAGTATTGATTTCTTCTCTCTTGGACAGTACTCCATCCAAGTCTATGTCACCAACCACTGCTCTTAAAGTTGTAGTAGCTATCCCTATTACTGCTGCTCTATAATTTTCTACCTCAAGAACAGCTCTTTGTGCTGTTTCTTCCATAACGCGCATGTACACCAGGAAATCAATATCTATAGGGGCATTATCTCTTGTTATATTAGTCTGTCTGGCAATATCTAGTACTTCTGTCCTTAGATCAACGCGTGCCCCGCTGTGCATTATCGGTATTAACCAAACAGGCCCAGGACCCTTCATACCCTCAAAATTACCCCAACGGAAACGTGCTACTCTTTGATAATTTTTCAAAAAATTAATAATTGCCATTAGTATCCCTCCTGGATTTACAATTAAATTAGGCGTCTACAATTTCATCATTCCATTTAAACACCTTTAAAGTCAAACCTTCAGCATCTGTCACTACCACTTTTTCACCTTTATTGATTCGCTCTCCAGAATCGCTTAAAGCTGTCCAATCTTCTCCACTAACTCTTACTGTACCCTTAGGATCTAGAGAACTGACCACTGTAGCTTCCTGTCCAATCAAAGAAATTTTTCCATCATGATACATGACGCTTAATTTTTTAGCTTTTATGATATCTTTCACCAAAATTAGCAAAATTGAAGTAAATACTACCGCCACACCTATTAACAAGAATATATTCACTTTAACGCTAGGTAATCCCTCTGATTCAGGAATAGGTGGGGGTTCAAGACCTCCTACAAGGAAAAATCCACCTAGAATAAAGCTTATAGCTCCTGAAACTCCAAATATCCCAAAACCTGAAATCTGTACCTCAAGATAAAAAAGTAGGGTCGCAAACATCATTAGTCCGACCCCTACCCAATTTGCTGGTAATTCCCCAAGAGCGACAAATCCGAGAGCAAGACAAATAACTCCCAATATTCCAGGTCCCCAAAGACCAGGTAATATCCATTCTATTAATAGTCCGAAAAATCCTATAGCGAGTAGAGTAAATGCCAAATTTGGATTTGATAAAAATCCCAAAAACTTCTCCAGAGGATTTCGATTTATTTCTCGAATTGTCGAATTTTTAAGCCTTAGGGTTACAGTTCCTGAATCTAGTTCTATAGTTAATCCTTCGAGTTGTTGAATAAGACTATCCATATCATCTACCATTAAATCAATTATCCCAGCTTCTAGCGCTTCAGTAGCTGAATATGATATAGCCTTAAACACAGTAGCCTCCAGAGCTTCTACATCACGATCTCTCTTGCTAGCGATTTCCCTCAATAACGCAGCTGCATCTTGAGAAGCTTTTCGTTCTAATGTGTCAGGCAATTCATCACTAACTCCAACAGGCGAAGCTGCACCAATTGTAGTTAGAGGAGCCATTGCAGTGATATGTGCAACAGCTGCTATAAATGTACCAGCTGAAGCAGCTCTCGCTCCTGTCGGATATACAAAAACAACCACTGGTATTCCGGAATTAGAAATGATTTCAACAATTTCCCGTGTGGAATCAAAAAGACCGCCGGGTGTATCCATATTTATAATGAAAATAGAAGAGCCTTCTGTCTCGGCCACTCCAAGAGATCTCCGAACAAACCTGGCAGTACTTGGATTGATTTCACTGTTGATTTCTATATGCGCAATACTTCTGTCATCTCCTGACACCGGATTAAATTCAGCACTCCTGATAATCCCAATAAGACCAATCAACACAAAGATTGCGTAGAACATTTTTGTGAATAATGGCCTTCGTCTGATCATATTTCCCTATCTGAATAAACCTTTGGCAATAACATCCCATCCCATCATCTTAAAAAACATCCTGGATTAACACATTCTGTGCCCTGCAAACTGAATACCTTACACATTCGACATCCAACTTCATTTGAACTCTCAACACACTGAGTAGTCTGATCTATATCCATAAAATTATTTATACATAATTCATATTATGTCGATATGTTTGTGGTTAGCCGTATCGACTCGAATTTCCCTAAATTCCACTTCCCCTGATTGTACTAAGTCCCTTATCCTTTTTTGCTTTGCAGACAATCTTGAATTACCAGATTTAAATTCTACTAAAATCAAACGATCTTCTTCGAACTGAATCCCATCAATCGGGGAACCCAAAAACTTGAAGTTTTGTGGATTCCATGGATACGTTTCAAATAGTGGGAGCCACTGTTCTGTGACGAATCCTCGTTTAACGTCGTCACTTCTTTTTGACAGTAACAGTTTTGAATATCTACGTGATATTTGTACCGAATAAAATATTGCCACTATGGAAACAATCGATATAGCTATAAGAAACCACCAAATCAAATCGATCATCAGAGCCTGACCTCCACAAATATTTTGAGGGAAATAGCTATTCCTATTGAAATCTGTGAAATTTAAAAGATCATATAGTGAACAAAGATAATTTATTACTATTAATCATTATCTGATCGTAACCATTGTGCAACTTCCTTTGCATGATAAGTTATTATCATGTCTGCTCCTGCACGCTTAATAGCTGTCAAAATTTCTAAAGTAACACGCTTCTCGTCTAGCCAATTAGATTGAGATGCTGCTTTTACCATTGAATATTCACCACTTACATTATATGCGGCTAAAGGCACATCAAATACTTCTTTCGCTCTGTTTATAACGTCTAGGTATGCTAAAGATGGCTTTACCATAACTATGTCTGCACCCTCCAATATATCCTGTTCTATTTCCCTTAAAGCTTCCTTTCCATTACGGAAATCCATTTGATAAGAATTGCGATCTCCCCAACCTGGTGATGAATTGGCAGCCACCCTAAACGGCCCATAAAATCCTGAAGCATATTTAGCTGAATAGGCTAATATTGGGATGTTTTTGTGACCTGAATTATCAAGACGATCTCGAATATAACTAACCTGTCCATCCATCATAGCAGAGGGCGCAATCATGTCAGAGCCTGCATCTGCTTGAGAAAGAGCTGTGTCTGAAAGTGCTTTTAAAGTTCTATCATTATCTACCAAGTCATTGTCGACCAACCCACAGTGTCCATGATCAGTGTATTCACAAAGACATACGTCTGTTATAACCACAACTTCAGGTAGGTTCTTTTTAATAATCCTTGTAGCTTCCTGAACAATACCGTTCTGTTTATATGCACCACTTCCCAAGGAATCTTTCTGTTCAGGAATTCCGAATAACAGGACTGACGAAATCCCGAGTTCAACTAATACTTCAATTTCAGCAGTTAATCGATCCATTGATAACTGTGATATACCAGGCATTGGTTCAATTGGAATAACTTTATCGTATCCATGAGTAACAAAAATAGGATATATGAAATCATTTATCGATATTCGTGTCTCCGCAACGATGTCACGTATAGACACGGTATTCCTAAGCCGTTGATTCCTGAAATATTTAAAATCATCCATTTAACAGTCCTTTACCGTTGCAATAATCTACAATCGAATCTACCAATCCAGCAACTGAGCTTTTCTCAGCCAAAATATCAACTGTTAATCCGTACCTTTGCACTTCTGCAGCTGTAATAGGGCCAATACAGGCAATTTTTGCTGTACTAAGCTTATCCAGATTACCTCCTAGTATTTTTGCTAAACCTTTAACAGTAGAAGAGCTTGTAAACGTGACTATTTCTATTCCTTGGTCAAGCGCTTCTTCAAGACGATTATCTACATCCGGTATATGACTTGTCCTGTAAACCAAAATATCCTTAACTTCTGCCCCAAGGTTCTCCAAGCCTTCAGAAATAACCTGTCTTTTAATATTGGAACCTGGGAGTAGAATTTGTTTATTTTTAATTTCCATTTTTCCAATCTCATAAACCAAACCTTCAGACACGGCTTTAAAAGAAACTAAATCAGCTATTAATCCTTTATCACTCAAGCTTTTGGCTGTACTCTCCCCTATAGCTGCTAATTTTACTCCATTGAGGAAACGTAAGTCATAACCATTTTCACGAACTCTGCGTAAGAAAAACTCTACCGTATTCGTGCTAGTAAAAACTATCCAATGAAAGTCTTGCAATCTTTCTATTATTTGATCAAATTCAGCATAATCTTCCAGGGGATCTATTTTAATTGTCGGAACCTCTAGTACATCAGCTCCATAGCTTTCCAATCGGTTAGTAAGAGAGCTTATCTGTTCACGAGACCGAGTAACCAACAACTTCTTACCAAATAAAGGAAGCGATTCAAACCATTGGATTTCTTCATGTAGATTAACTACATCCCCGAACACTGCGCAAATAGGAGGGGCTAATACACATGATTGGCCCTTATCAATAATTGTTTCTAAAGTCCCTACAACCTTTCTCTGAAATGGCTTAGTACCCCATTCAATTAAAGATGCCGGAGTACTGCCATCAAGGCCCTCTCCAAGCAGTCTATCTACAATCAAATCTATTGAACTCCATCCCATTAATACAATGAGAGAACCACCGGATCTAGCCAAAGCTGACCAATTTACAGCCTGTCGAATTTTTTCAGGAGATTCCGTACCCGTAACAACAGTAAAAGACGAGGCAATATTCCTGTGTGTTACAGGAATACCCGCATACGCAGGTGCAGCAATAGCTGACGTTATACCAGGTACTATTTCAAAAGGTACTCCATTTTTCTTAAGGAAAAGAGCTTCTTCTCCACCCCTTCCAAACACAAATGGATCACCTCCTTTTAGGCGAACTACAATCTTATCTTCTCTGGCATTTGACAATAAAACTGAATTAATATAATCCTGTATATCTGTCTCTTCACCCGGCGATTTGCCAACATCCAAAGCAATAGCGTCAATTCTTATATTCGTTAGCAAACGTTTATCAACTAAACGGTCAAACAACACAACATCCGCTGCTTCCAATAATTTCATACCCTTTACTGTTATTAAGCCGGGGTCGCCAGGACCAGCTCCAACTAAATACACTACTCCCTTTCTAGTGATTGACATCTACAATATTGCTCCTGCACCTGAATCAAGTAATTTTCTGGCTATATTACGTCCAGCCTCTACAGGATCCGAAATACTATCTGTACTCTGTACTTTATATAACCGAGATCCTTCATGATCTGACGCAACTGAAATCAGATTAACTGCGTCCCCTTCAATAGAAGCGTATGCAGCCACTGGTACTTTGCAACCACCACCCAGTGCATTTAAGAAAGCTCGTTCTGCTATTAAAGCTATTTGAGTAGGTTGATGTTGTATTTCATTTAATAAAGAAAAGGTAGCTATATCTTCTGAACGTACTTGAACCGCTATAATCCCCTGTCCGACATCGGGCACAAAAATATCTGTGTCAAAAAATTCATTTACTTCTTCCATTCTATTAAGGCGAACCAAACCAGCTGCAGCAAGAACTACGGCATCGATATTTTCTCGATCTATCTTATCTATTCGTGTACCAACATTGCCTCTGATAGGAACTACAGTAATGTCATTGCGTAAAGACTGTAATATCGCTTTTCGTCTAGGACTTCCTGTACCTATTACAGCCCCAGATGGCATCTCTTTCAGAGATACTCCCCATTTATTAATCATTACATCCCTTGGGTCCTCACGCGAAGAGATGCAAAATATACTCAAGCCCTCAGGTAAAGTATTTGGCAAGTCCTTGGCGCTGTGTATCGCTAAGTCTATTTCACCATTAACCAGCGCATTTTGAATATCCGTAGTAAATGCCCCTCTTCCTAAATTAGAAATAGGAGTAGAATTTCTAGAATCACCATCAGTAACAAATGGGATAACTTCAAAATCCCAGTTAGGAATTCGACTTCGTAATTCAACAATAACTTCCTCTGTCTGTGCCAGAGCAAGAGGGCTAGTACGTGAACCAATTCGCAACCGATTATCGGTCACATTACACCTCTATTAATTAAAGAAGATATTTAACGATCTGATAATAAAGTATCCCACAAATCACAGACACCTTTGGGGCAATCACAATCCAAGCCGATATTTAGGGTAGATAGTAACTTCTTTCTAGCATCATCAATTTTCCCAGCCTTGAACATCTCAAGGACATCGTCTGTAATACTAGCCTGCCAGTGATCCGGATTCAATCTAATTCCTTTTTTTAAAAAATCCGATCTTATCTCTTTCAGTAATGGAGCTAAATCTCCGTACTCTATCGGTCGATATTTGGACCCTGTTCTACTGGTGCCTGCCAATTCTTCTCGTAGTTTTCTAGCTAAAGCCGGACTAGTACCACCTGTTGACGCAGAAATAACGACGTCTCCATTTTTTACTAACGCTGGAGCAATCCATGTACACAAGTCAATAACGTCATTAACGTTTAACGGAACATTCCTCTCTTTGGCTTCCTTAGCTACAGCTTGATTAATATTGTTATCACTTGTATCAGCTACTATTGCAATGAAAGCACCTTCAAGGTCTCCTTGCAAATATCCTCTTGAAACCCAAGTGAGGTCACCTGCAGTTGAAAGTTTCCTGACCTTAGAGGTAACCTCTTGTGCATAGATAACAACATCTGCACCAAATTCGATCAGACGTTCAACTTTTTCCTGGCCGATAAATCCCCCACCTATAACTACACATTTACGTCCTCTTAAATCCAAATATACAGGATAATATGCCGGCAAAATATTCCTCCCCTCAACAAATATCTCCTCAAATTGACACTAGCATGTGTTAATAAACACTCAATTAGTTCGAAAAGTATTGTAGCTGTGATTTTTTGAATCTTCTAGCGTTTTTATATGATTTATCCCAGTTGTTGCGTGCAACATCATATGATATTGTGCGATCGAGGCACAAAATTGGACATAATGAAGAAAAATTATCTGTTCGATCGCCTGAGAAGTGAAATTGGAGATGACAGGGTTATTAAGGCGATGGAACAGGTACAAAGAGAATCTTTTATATCGTCAAAATATCAGAAACTTGCTTATCAAGATTCTCCACTACCAATTTCCAAAGGCCAAACAATTTCTCAGCCTTTCATTATCGCTTTAATGATATCTTCACTAGGGATTAACAAATTTGATAAAGTCCTTGAACTTGGAACAGGATCTGGTTATCAAACAGCGATTCTTAGTAACCTTGCGAAAACAGTTATATCGATTGAGCGAATTAAAGTCCTTGCAAACAACGCAAGAAAGAAGCTATGCAAGTTAGGATACTTAAATATCGAAGTATTTGAATCTATTGACACAATAGGATGGCCTGACCAAGCTCCATACGATGCAATAATTGTATCTGCAGCGGCTCCTAAAATTCCGATGAAACTGATCGATCAATTAGGAGATAGAGGACGTATGATCATTCCGGTAGGATCAATGGATACTCAAGAATTGATTAAGATAGTTGTTAAAGGTAATTCGTACTCCACTAAGAACCTAGGTTCATGTAGATTCGTCCCACTTTTAGGACCTGATGCATGGCCAGTCACTTCAGTATTTCAACAATAATCGTATCCAATACTGAACGATTAGGTCTCACGTAATTATAACAATCGGATCTTATAAATCGACTAAAAAACAGGCGAGTAGTATATAGTATAAAGGTACCAAATAATATTCTATCGACTACGTCAACAACACACCTATTATCAATGAAATACGAATCAGTTATTGGATTAGAGATTCATAGCCAACTGCTCACAAAGAGCAAGATGTTCTGTTCTTGTAATTCCAACTACCAAAATGCGCCTCCAAACTCCATGATATGTGAAATTTGTATGGGAATGCCTGGAGTTATGCCAGTAGCAAATCGAAGAGCGATTGAATTAGTTATAGCAACTGGGTTAGCACTAGATTGTAAAATCGCAGGTGAAACCAAATTTGATCGCAAGAATTACCCTTATCCTGACCTGATGAAAGGGTATCAGATATCTCAATACGACAAGCCTGTAGCAATAAATGGTCATATTTCAATATCTGATGAGGGAAAAGAAAAGATTATAGGAATCACCAGAGTACATCTCGAAGAAGACGTTGCCAAATTACAACATGTTGATGATTCAAGTGGACAATACAGCCTTTTAGACATAAACCGTTCAGGTGTACCTTTAATGGAAATAGTCAGTGAACCAGACATGAGGTCTCCTGAAGAAGCAAGACTATATTTATCAGAAATCCATTCAATACTCCGATATATTGAAGCCAGTACTGCAAATATGGAAGAAGGTAGTTTTAGATGTGACGCTAATATATCAATCCGACCTATAGGTACGGAAAAACTGGGTACTAAAGTCGAAATTAAAAACATGAATAGTTTTAGAGCAGTTTATACTGCCCTGACTTACGAAAAACAACGTCAGATCCAGCTGATTGAAGAAGACGGAGAAATAAAACAAGAGACCCGTGGCTGGTTAGATGATAAAGAAATAACTGTATCACAAAGATCAAAGGAACAGGCATCGGACTATAGATATTTCCCTGAACCTGATTTGCCAATGATCGCAATCAATACAGCATGGGTTGACACTATTGAACAAACCTTACCTGAACTACCTCAAAAACGAGCTGAACGCTTCACTAATTCTTACAATTTGTCATTGGATGACGCCAAGTCATTGACGATCTCGAAACAGAAAGCTGACTTCTTTGAATCCGTGATAAAAGAGAAAGAGCAAATTGGAATTGTCACAAAGGAATTAGCAAAGTCTATATGTAACTGGATTCTTGGGGAAATGACAAGACTACTAAATAATTCGTCTACCAATATAGAAAATACCAAGATCTCCCCTTCTCAACTTATGGATTTGATCCAACTCGTGGAAACCGGCCGGCTTAGTACGGGAATGGCCAGAACAGTTTTTGAGAAAATGTTTGTATCGGGAGAGTCTCCAAAAGCTATTTCAGATAAACTGGGACTTGTTCAGATTTCAGATACTTCAATAGTAGAAGAAGCAGTATCTGAAGTAATTGATAACAATTCAAAACCGGTGGCAGATTTTCTTAATGGCAAAGATACTGCATTAAAATTCCTGGTAGGACAAGTAATGAAAAAAACAAAGGGAAATGCGAACCCAAAAATAGTCGGTGAAATCCTTATAGAAAAATTAAATTCATTGAAAAACACCTCTAGATAAAACCATATCCCCTTATGAAACAAGATACATCTACATCGCCTGAGCCATCTAAATGGTATGTTCTTAGAAAACTTTTTCATATTGGACTCGGAGTTAAACGATGGATTCTAATTGGTACAAGTGGAATTGGGGTTTGTTCGGTTGGAATAGCATTTGTAATCAAAAACATCCTTGATCTTAATCTCCCTGACGTACTCCCTTGGTATTTTGAAGGTGTTGTTATCGGATTTTCAGGGGTCCTAATGATCATTATCGCACTCTATGGACTGTATAAATCTTTAAGCCCATTTCTTCTCCGGTACCAGAATGTAAATTCACTTGCTCATACGATTTATACACGTAGAGTCAGAGAAAAAGGCCCTCGGATAGTAACGATTGGTGGAGGGACCGGTTTATCAAGATTACTCAGAGGGTTAAAGAAGCATTCCGATAATCTAACTGCAATTATAACCGTAGCCGATGACGGGGGTAGTTCGGGTAGGCTACGGCGAGATTTCGATTTAGTACCACCAGGAGATTTTCGAAATTGTTTGGTAGCAATGTCAGAAGAAGAAGGTCTAGTTTCTAATCTGTTCCAATACCGTTTTGAGAAAGGCAATGACTTAAAAGGACATAGTTTCGGGAACCTATTCATCGCAGCGTTGACCAATACAACCGGTAGTTTTGATGAGGCTTTACGTGAGTCAAGCAGGGTCCTTGCAGTAAGAGGAAATATTCTTCCCTCAACTAAGAACCCTCTAAACCTAGTAGCACAATTCAAAGACGGTTCATCTATTAGAGGAGAATCTAAAATAGGACAAAGCAAAAAGGCTATTGAAAAGATTTCAATAGAGCCAGATAACAGCGAAGCCTACCCTGAAGCTATATCCTCAATTAACGATGCAGAACTTATAGTCATTGGACCGGGGAGTTTATACACTAGCTTACTATCCAATCTTTTGGTCCCAGGAATCGTAAACTCAATTCGTAAAGCATCCGCTCCTGTTGTTTATATTTGTAATGTAGCTACTGAAAAAGGTGAAACTGATGGGTACACCTTAAATGACCATGTTAGGGTGATAGAAAATCATACATTCCCGGAAATCATAGATGTTGTTGTAGCAAATTCAAAAGAGGTTCATTTAGAACCTGAATTAGAATCCGAACCGGTTAGATCAAATAACTGGCAAAACCCTCGAATAAAAATCATTAATTCAGATATAGTAGACACTAACCAACCATTACATCACGATCCCGATAAGTTGGCACAAGCTGTAATCGACGTGTATCATGGAATATATACCTAAATACAGTTATAGTTTAAAGATAATCTTGGAATAGGCAAATACTTGAACTATGGAAAATGAAACTCTACGTACTCTAATGAACTGGATACAAATAGTGGTTGCCACACTGCTAGTCCTTTTAATCCTCGCGCAAGTCAGAGGGCAAGGAGGAGGACTATTTGGTGCTTCAGATGGTTCATATAGAACCCGAAGAGGTCTGGAAAAAGTAATGTTCCAATTGACCATATTGCTGATAGCAATATTCCTAACTACCTCTATAGTAAATGTAAGTATATTTTAAGATATATACACCAACATAAACTAAGAAGAAAATCATCATCGTCAGAAGTACACTTCTATATCCTAAATTACTGGATTATTATAATAAATGTGTGCCACTTAAAATTACCTGTGAAAGTCAAAAGAAATAGATTGATTTGACCGATAATTGACGAAAAGAGATTATTGTAATTTATCGTTTATTTTGAGCTTTGTTTGATCTGTAATTTCCAACTAGTTGACCCAGACCCATCTTCAAGCACGTATCCAAGTTGTTCTAAACTGTCTCTGATTTGGTCGGCTTCTTCGTACATCTTTGCTGATCTCAATTGCGATCGGGCATCAATTAACAATTCTATAAGAGGCGCAACGTCGCCATTAATACTATCTTGATTCACCCCAAGATTTAACCCCAATACTCCAGATAATTCCATCAATGTTTCTTGCGCTAAGGTTACATTTAAGTCAGATCGATTAATTTCCTTAGCCAAGTCAAATAAAGAAGCTATTGCCTTTGGAGTATTTAAATCGTCATCCATAGATCTTACAAATTCCTCCCGATTTGGAGTAGCATCGAGAAAAGTTGTTTTATTTTCTACGGACTGTTTAGAAAGAGCCTGTCTCAAACGTTCAACAGCCCTTTCCTGAGAGTCGAGAGATTCATCAGTAAACATGAGTGGACTTCGATAATGAGAACTTACAAAAAATAGTCTGAGAGCATCAATAGAGTATTTCTCCAATGCCTCTTTTACTGTAACCAGGTTACCAAGAGATTTACTCATCTTTTCATCTCCCAGTCTCATAAGTCCGTTATGCACCCAAAATTTGGCCATAGGCTCTTTTAGTGTGTACGATTCTGTCTGGGCAATTTCATTTTCATGATGAGGAAACATTAACTCCTGTCCACCCCCATGAATATCAATCACATCTCCAAGATAACGCATCGACATAGCACTGCACTCAATATGCCATCCTGGTCTACCTAGACCCCAGGGCGAATCCCAAGCAGGTTCATTAGGTTTTTTACTCTTCCAAAGGGCAAAATCCATCACGTCTTCTTTCTGTTCGGTGTTTTCAATTCTATTGCCCGCACGCATATCTTCTAATGATCTTCGGCTAAGTTTTCCATAATCTTTGAATCGTCTAACCCTAAAATATACGTCACCTTTAATGACATAAGCCATTTCTTGTTCAATAAGTTTCTCTATAATTTCCAACATTTTGGGTATTTCATTTGTTGCCCTAGGATAAAAATGGGCTGGCAAAACGTTGAGTTTATTAATCTCATCCATATACCTAAGTATATTTTTTTCGGCTAATACACCAGTAGTTATCCCTTCCTCTGCAGCCCGGTCAATCATCTTGTCGTCAATATCCGTAAAATTTTCAACATGCTTTACTTGTAATCCACTATATTCCAAATAGCGTCTCAAAACATCAAAAATTGCCGCCTTAAGGGCATGTCCAAGATGGGAAGGTGAATATGGAGTTATACCACAAACATACATAGTAACAACATCACTATTTGGGACAAAATTTTCTGTTGTACCGGTAAGAGTATTGTAAAGTTTCATAAATCAGATTCCATAGTCACCACCGCCATCGATGCTATGCCTTCTCCTCTACCAACAAACCCAAGCCCATCATTCGTAGTTGCCTTAACATTAGTATCCAAATCCTCCAAATTGAGACACTTTGCAATCACTTGCCTCATTTGAGATATATAAGATTTCA
>CEUZ01236964.1_pt1 | contig 13348 bp, 11 predicted proteins | sample 361511 | NCBI WGS metagenome assembly CEUZ01 (sample SAMEA2622822, study PRJEB7988) | marine metagenome | biome: marine biome (ENVO:00000447); feature: surface water layer (ENVO:00002042); material: "saline water (ENVO:00002010), including plankton (ENVO:xxxxxxxx)" | depth 5 m
CGTGACTATCCCCAATACTTCTCGCCTGTAAAACGCCGCTACCTAGACGGCGCAATTCAGCGGTCGCTGGAACAAGCCGAAGCAGTGTGCACAATAAGTCAACATTGCGCGAAGTCACTCGAAACTCACTTCGGGTACCCCCAAGAAAAATGTCACATCGTGCCTCCTGCCATTGATAGTCCGGCCTCTCAACAGCACCAACCCTTCGAAGCTAAAGAGTTCCTGCTCTACCCGGCAGTGACCTGGCCCCACAAATCACACCAATTTCTCATCACACTTGTAGAGCAGATACCAGACCTCGAGCTAGTACTGACAGGAGCAGAAGGTTCGTCGCATCGTAAGGTGATGGGAGCCATACGACGCTCGTCGGCGGCCGACCGCATAACCCATCTTGGGATGGTCGACACACAAAAACTTAACGCCCTCTACCAGCAAGCGCTTTGCACAGTATTCCCATCCCAATACGAAGGGTTTGGGCAACCCGTAATAGAAGCAATGACACGAGGATGCCCCGTAATCTCAAGCCAAGGCGGAGCTCTGCCAGAAACGGTAGGAAACGGGGGAATCACACTTGCCATGGATATCGATCAATGGGTCCATGCAATACAACTAATCCGTCAACCCCATCAACGACAACAATGGGTTGAAGCAGGATTCCTCAGGGCCACCGACTTTGCCAAGGAACGAACTGCAGAAGCCCAAATAGCGGTCTACAACGAACTGCTGGGCAGATAAAGCGATGATGATATGAACATCACAATTATTGCCCCACACTTCGCCCCCGACACCGCCCCAACCGGCGAAGTCATAACCCAAATAGTCAACGAACTTCGGCAGCTAGGTCACCAAATCCATGTAGTCACCTCACTGCCTTGGTATCGCAACCACTCGGTAGAGCCAGGATGGACTAGGCGACTTATAGCCAGAGAAAAGACTACTTGGGGCAAAATCACCAGAATCCACCCCTTCGCATCAAAGAATCGGACCAATCTCTTGTCGCGATCAATCGCATATGCTGCCTTCGGTTGCATAGCCGCCCTAACGGCAACCTTTACCCGCCGAACTGAAATAATTCTCGCTATGAGCCCCCCTCTGACCCTCGGTCTTGCCGGATGGATCGCAGCCAAGCGACATAAAGCGCCACTCATATTAAACATCCAAGACGTACATCCAGACGCAGCCATAGCAACCGGAACGATCAGTGACACCCGCGTTATAAAAGGCTTAAAACGAATCGAACGTCTGAGCTACGAGAAAGCCGATGCGGTAACCGTTCTATCTGACGATCTCAGAACGAAACTGATCAGCAGAATTGACGCGGAATCAAAGCTGCGCGTCATCCCTAACTTCGTCGATACCGAACGCATTTATCCTGGCGACCGAAACAACAGCTACCGCCACGAACTCGGACTGACCGACGAAACCATCGTCATGTACGCCGGCAACGTCGGATTTTCTCAGCCTTTGGAATTAGTGCTTGAAGCCGCCCGATATCTTGCCGACCGCGACGACATTATTTTCGTAATTAACGGCAACGGATCGCGAAGGGCTTACTTCGAACGGGAAGCGGAAGAACTACCAAACGTAACGTTCATGGATTACCAACCGCGGCAACGGCTGAACGAAGTGCTAGCTGCAGGAGATATCCATCTAGTTCCGCTTCGCAAGGGGCTGAGCTCGATCAGCGTTCCCTCTAAGCTTTACTCGATCCTTGCCGCGGGCAGGCCAGTACTTGCCAGCGTCGACCCGGGGACCGAAATAGACCTGGTAATAGCTCGCTCTGGGGCGGGTCGAAGTGTCCCTGCTGACGACAGTCGGGAATTCATCGAAGCACTCGTTGCTCTTGTCGACGACCCCCATGGTCGCGCATCGGCCGGACTCGAAGCTCGACGTTTTGCGGAGGAATGGCTGTCCGCAGAGGCAGTTGCAGAAAGCTACAACGACCTATTTTTCGAACTGCGACGATAAAGGAAGGAGCTCCGTAACGCGTAAGCGCGAGCTATAGACGGTAACTTGGCGGACGGTATGGCTAGATCAGCAGCAGCAAAAAAAGTAGCTAAAGCCGCGAGTACCGGCGCGGGCGGCAAAGGCGCTGGATCAGAACGCAATATTCTGTTTCCGGCAGCGATGACTCTCGTCGCTCTCCTAGGGGTTGTCCTCGTCTTCGTCGCGCGAGACCAGCGATCTGATCTGGCGCCCGCTGGGGATCCCGGGTTAGAAGACCACTGGCACACCGCCTATAACATCTTTGTTTGCGATGAGGTGATCCCGACAGTCTTCTCTAATGACTCAGAAGACGATAGGACGGGCATTCATACTCACGGCGATGGCCTGATTCACATTCACCCGTTCGTTAGTACGGTCACCGGCCAGTACGCGACCTTGGGAGCCTTCTTCAACGAAAATCAGACCACTTTTGACGACGATACATTCGAGCTACCTAATGGGAATATTGTTTCAGAAGAAGATTTCACATGCGCAGGGGAGAGCGCCGAGATACGAGTACTGAAGTGGAATCAGCTGACGGCCGAAAAGCCTGTCGTATTCACAGAAGATTTGCGTGATGTGCGACTTAACGAAGATGGCCAATTAGTGATGTTCGCCATTGTCGACAAAGACACAGATAATTCAGAAATACCTCGACCGGACGATAGCTATCTCCGCGAATACTTGGGTCTATCGGCTGAGCAACAGCCTCTAGGCCAAGACGATGGAGGAGAGACCGGACCAATTTTACCGGAGTCCTCGGAGCCAGACTTCGAAACGGAAGAGCCGGCTGAGGAACTGCCAGAGTCAAGCGAACCCAACGACGACTGAGCACAAATGTTCGCGGTAGTCCTTGTCGGCGGTTTCGGAACTCGACTTCGGCCACTTACCGCACACACCCCAAAACAAATGCTGCCGATTTGTGGAGTTCCAATGATCGAATGGGTGGTGAGTCATCTAAGAGATCATGGAGTTCGGGAAGTGGGTCTGGCTCTCGGCTATCGACCCGATGCTTTCTTGAATGCATACCCCGAAGGGCAAATAGCAGACGTTCCGTACCGGATAGCGGTCGAAGCCGAAGCGCTTGGGACAGCGGGTGCGATTAGGTTCGCCGCGCAAGAGATGCAACTGGAGGACACGTTCCTAGTTCTCAATGGTGATGTACTAACCGATCTCGATGTCAGCGCGTTGGTTGAGTTTCATGTCCAACATGAAGCCGAAGCCACTATCGCGTTACAAACGGTTTCTGACCCATCGCGATTTGGTGTCGTTACGACCACCGATAGCGGTCAAGTCGAAGAATTTATAGAAAAACCACTATTGGGAAAGTCCCCTTCGAACAACATCAATGCTGGCACCTATGTCATGAATCGATCAGTCGTAGATCGAATCCCAGAGGGCAGACCGGTTTCAGTTGAAAGAGAAACATTTCCCGAGATGGCCGAAGCTCAGACTCTATATGCGATGGAGTCGAACACTTACTGGCTTGATACTGGTACCCCCGAACAATTCCTGGAAGCCAATTTGGATGTTCTTCAGGGCCGCCGAAAAAATAAACCAGCTATGCCCGTAGCTTCAATCCATACCACGTCCAAAGTAGAGGACTCAGTGATTGGGACTGCAAGCCACATCGATGCCGAAGCCACTGTCAAACAGTCTGTCCTGTTCAACGACTGTCACATATGCCGCGGGGCGACCATCATCGATTCCGTTCTAGCCGATGAAGTCTATGTAGGTGAGGGAACGCGACTAGAGGGTTGCGTAATCGGCTCGAATCAACGGATTGAGGCCGGAGTCACACTGATCGGCCAGACTGAGCCAGAATCGTAAATTTGCCTCAACGAAACAGGTCTTCCGAGGGGCTTCGAACCACCTCATCTTGTACGGAGCTTTCTCGCAGCCATTGGCTATCCACTCCTCGAACCAATGCCACCGGTATGCCTTCGGCCTTACCACATACAAGATCAGCTGCCGCCGCCAATTCGTCGGCGACACACACTTCGGTCACCATTAATTCTCTGCCGAGGGCATCTTCCGTTCCGCGAAGATCAACCACAGCGGCAATGCCAGCGCACCCAATTGCGACATCAGTAACCCCTCTGCGCCAAGGCCGCCCGAAAGTATCAGAAATGATTACACCAATGCTGACTTCGTAGTTGTGGCGGATGTGTTCAACAATTCTTCTAGCCGACCTGTCGCTGTCCTCCGGAAGAAGGGCCGCTTGACCTCGCGCAACATTGGACAAATCGATGCCAGCGTTAGCGCACACGAACCCGTGCTTCGTTTCAGTGATAATTAAGTCTCCTCTGCGGCGAAGTATTCGAACGGCTTCACGTTCGACAATTGGTTTATGCGAAAGCGGGTCGTTCTGGTCAATTTCGACCATTGCTCCTTCAGCCTTGGAAACAATCTTCTGAGTAACGACTAACACGTCTCCATCACTCAATCCGAATTCGCTGGATGAGCAAGCGGCGCCGATTAATGCACCGAGGTCCATGCCTTGGGTAACCTCTGCAATCCCTTTTACCGGGTGAATCATTAAAGTCATTGCTGGTCCTCCTCAGCCAAGGAAACCTCCGCGAGTACTGCGCTGGCCAGAGCGGCAGCCCGAGTTGGGGTGTCCATTATTGTGTTAGTTACTAGAGCTCTCATGCCTTCGGATTCCACTCGCTGAGACAAGTCGGAATCCACTTCGTCAATCACGAGAGTCCTCGCGATGTCTTTATATAGCGAAGCAATACCAACCGAATTTCGTTCAAAGCCGAGCTCCTCGAGCATCCTAGAAGCCGGACCTTTCAACGCTGCGCCACCAACAATTGGTGAGATAGCCACCACCTCTTGCCTTCGTTCCCGAAGCACGGCAGCGATACCGGATATCTCTAGTATTGGTTTTATCGAGACAAATGGATTTGATGGAGCGATCACTATCGCGTCTGACTCTTTAAGCGAGGAAATTACTTCAGGCCCAGGCGACGCACTCGCTATTCCTTCAAATCGCAAGTCCTCTACCGCCACGTTGTGTTGTTGGGCTACGAAATAATCTTGAAAGTCGATCCACCCCTGCCCCTGGACTTTAAGTTGAGTGTGAATCTCTTGGTTGCTTGCCGGTAGAACCTGGGCCTTGATTCCTAACCTGGTGCAGATCTCAAGAGATACTTGAGTCAAAGTTGCGCCTTCGTCCAGGCGTTGCGTTCTATACAGGTGCAGGGCCAAGTCAAGGTCCCCGAGATTGAACCAGGTCTGACCACCCAACCTCTCAAGTTCGTCTCTGACTCGCCAGGTTTCTCCGACGCGACCCCAACCTGTAGCAGGATTGACTTGTTCGCTAAGTGTGTAAGTAACAGTATCTAGGTCTGGGCTGATCGCGAGACCATGCAGACGAAAGTCATCAGCTACGTTGACAACGGCAGTCACCAATTCATTTGGGTAAATGCCCAGGAGACCTCGTAAAAACTTGGCGGCGCCAACACCGCCAGCTATGACCGTAATTTGACGATCTTCAGACACAGTCTCGGAGCCTAACCTTGCATATGTGCGGTGAGAAGAAAGTTTCGATCTTCACGCCACATGGTCACAAAATTCTGCGAAGCGGCGAATGATCCTGTCCCACCCATACTCACGTTCAGCAAATTGTCGTCCGTTGCCTGCTAAGTGATTTCTAGTTGCTTCGTCAGATGTCAGCCTTTGCACAGCCAGCTCGAATTCCGGATAGTTGCGGTACGTCAGACCACCCTGAGCTTCGTTCACATGAGTTCTGGTCGTCTCGCAGTACGCGTTCACCAAAACTGGAATACCGACAGCCCAAGCCTCAAACAAAACGAGAGAAAATGATTCCAAAGCCGAAGGATTGATCAAAAAATCAGCACCTCTCAAAAGAGACCATTTGGCTTCATCGTCTACGTCCTGCGCGATGATGACATCCTCGTTACTTTCAATTTCGATGCTGGGACTGCCTACGAGGACAAGTTGGTGATCAATACCAGACCGAGACTTCAGTGTGCGCCAAAAATCAACTAAGCCCAATGTTCCCTTTGCATGTTCGATCCTTCCAACACAAATTACGTACGGCCTATTAGCAAGACCTAGCTCCCGCAGCACCTTCGGGTCACCATCTGACGGAGACTCGATTCCCCAACCCAATACAGTGCTCGGAAGATGGCCAACTGGATGGGTTCGTTGAAGCAGTCGTTGTTCGGCCCGAGATCCGTAAACAAGACCTCGACTCTGCTGCAGAAGTTCTCCGACTCGCGAAAGTTTTAGGAAGGGCTCGTCGTGAGCGGCGGGAATAATTATCGCCCTATCAGCCACCAAAGGAGCGACCGCCATCGTGGGCCAAAATAAATAAGGAGCAAAGAACACAAGATCTGCTTCTGAATCTTCAACAGCGTTAGATAGATCCTTACTAACGGGACCTTGGTGAAAGAAAAAGTCATCTTGGGTGACGGGATCGACGCTTGAAGTTCCTGACTGAATTCGATGATCAAGCACAGACCATGTGGCGCTCCTACCAGAGTCAACTAGATATCGATTCACGGTAAGTGACCCAAAGCGACTTTCACCGGGAGATTCATCGTTTACCCAAGAGCCAGACGACGTGGCGCAAGTCGCGTGTAAACGAACCTCCCACTCTGGTATTTCTGCTAGCCGGCTAGCAAGAGCACTTACAGCGTTTTCTGCACCACCTACGGGCCCATACCTTGGGGTTACGAAATCAATCTTCATGAAAGTCGACCTGAAAAAGTGCTTGATCTAGGGCACACGCAATCTTGTGGGGAGCAAAGGCGGAACTGCGACGATGTCCGCTATCAGATAAACGCTTGATTAAGGCGCCGTCGGTGAGGGCTCTTTCAAGCGCGGCCGCTACGACTGGAGGTTTCTTTGACGTCAACAAAAGGCCTGCGTCGCCGACTGTTTGACTAATTGCTGTGTTCTCGTAAGCGACTACTGGAATTCCGCGCGCCATCGCCTCAACTAACGGAACCCCAAAGCCCTCGTGATCGCTCAACGTACAAAAGACTGATGCCTCTTGGTACTCCCTCTCAAGTTGCTCTTCATCAACCCAGCCGGTCAAAGATACGACTTCAGAAAGGTCAAGAGCATCTATAAGTCCTTCGAGCGCTTGATCGTAGAGCTCAGTAGTAGGCGCCCCGACAACGCGCAATCTGACTTCGGGTAGCCGCCTTCTGAGAATCGGTAGGGCGGTAACCAGATCGTGAATCCCTTTGTTAGGTGCGACACGACCGACAAAGAGAATTATTGGCGTTTGACCTCCTGCAGGTTCAAAGCTTCTTGTCGCCTCAACAGGAAGCGGTATCACGCAACTATCTACACGGCCGAATTCGTTAAGTACTCGAGCATTGAAGTCACTGTCGCATATAGCGAAGATCGATCTTTCGACCAGGTCGCCTAGTTGGTCGCGTGCCTTCAGTAATTCAAAAGCGACAGATGAGTCCCAATGCATCAGAAGTTCAGGAGGAGTGAAATTATGAAAGACCAGTGCCAAAGGCTCCGTTCGTTCCAACAAGAACTGGGCACAAGGCGAAGCTTGAGCAACGTGGTACAACAGCAACGTGTCCGCTGTGGAACGGACATGATGATCTATCTGTTGAAGGTAGAAAGTTTCAGCTGCAGTTTCCTCGTTCTCAGTGCCGACAAAGATTTCTGAATGACATCCGCGGGATCGCAGGTGGTCTCTTATCCAGGCAACATGGCTGCCAACCGCATCTCCGCGAGCGAACCTTGGCACGAATTGGTGAACAGCTTTCCAGCTCACAATGACTCCAGAAGCATTGAAAGGTGTTGACGAAAGCGTTCCCGAGTTACTTTTCGATCAAAAAGGTTTGCCCTCCGTCGCCCAGCGTTGCAGAGGCGTTGAGCGAGTCCGGAATCTGTAGCCACTCTGTGGAGCGCTGAGGCGACGATCGACGGACTCTTGTCGGTCAACAACAAGCCACCATCACCAACTGTCTCTCCTACAGCAGTGCAGTCGAACGCAACCACAGGTAAACCGTGGTGCATAGCTTCGATCACGGGTACGCAGAAGCCTTCATGATCGCTCAAGCAACAAAAGACATCGGCGTTCGAGTAGTGAGCGACAAGTTCCTCTTGGGAAACAGATCCATGAAATGTCACGTGTTCACGCATTCCAGCGTGAGTAACAATGGTTTCCACAACTTTGCGGTAACCCGGTGGCCCGTCTGTGCCAACAAAATGAAGATGGGCATCGTCGTTGTGTAGTTCGCGCAGAGTTCTGACCGCCGCAATCAAGTCGTGATGTGCCTTGTTGGGAGCGACTCTGCCGACGAAGAGGATTTGGGTTCCTCTCTGGTTGTTGCTTAGTTTGGCAAGTGCATGCGGATCCGGGGTGGCTTGGATTAAATCGAACAGCACAGGGATTGTTTCGGTAGACGCGTATCCAAGTTCGTCGAGTTCAGATTTGTTGAAGTCGGAATCACAAATTGCGTGGTCACATACCTTCGCGTACCTCGCCATTTGATCGCGACCCAACTGAACTTCAGCCGCTAACAGGCCGTCCCACTTACCGACTAATGAAATTGGGGTGATGTTGTGATAATTCGCGATCTTCAACGCGGGATGACGTGCCCAGCGTTCAGCAACAGGGCTGCCGATCGACAACTGGTAGATCAACGCATCGGCATCGCCAGGAACACGGTCAACGTAATGGGTTTCCGACATCAAATCCGGATGCCGGAACATGGAGAAAATCTCGCTCTCGAAGCCCAGTTCCCTGATGACTTCCCGCAGGGCAAGAGTGTGATTTCCGACAGCGTCTCTGGGAGAAATCGTTGGCACCAACTGATGCACGCTCGTCATGGGAGATTTGCTGTAACGAGACAATAGGAAGAATCTGAAGCTTCGATAACTGTCACCTCTGAAGCATCCTCCCGTGCGAGTAAGTAGCTCCAAGTTTCCGCATGCATGGGGCGACCATGAAGCAAATCTGCAGCTACTGGACCGAGCTGCGCGGCCCACGTTTCAGGGTGAACAACGATGACCGCCACTGCGGCACCTGTTTTGCACTTCGATAAAAGGAGACGAAAGACGCGAAGCTGTTCATTAACCGATCCTCGATCCGGAATACCACACAATACAAAACCGCCGAGAGATTCATTTTGTAGGTCCCCCAAGTGGTCAAACAAATTTTCATGGCGAACATCTACTGCTTCTGTAGCTGACGTGTCGGTAGATGCGACCCCGTATATATCAACTCCTTCGTTTCTCAAGGTTCCCAAGAGCTGAACCTCGAGCAGATCTCCAATTAGGACTCGTCCAGGGACTTTGTCGAAATGCGCGCCAAGGACTTCACCGAATTGCTCATGCGAAGAAAAGGTAGGTATGCCAGCAACTAATTCAGAACGCACCGCTGCGTCCACATCCAAACGATCTTCAAGGGCTGCCAGTCTCCGATGAACGCTTTTCAAACTGGCATCCAGCAGTCGCAAAGGTCTCGTTATATGAATTCCCAGCGCAGTGATTTGTTGAGCCATGTGTCGGTGATAGAAGTATGTGAGACGTCGCACCACCCATTTGACGCAACGCCCCATCGGAGTTCTGCTACTGACAGGAACCGCTGGATCGACATACGCAGCTGCCTCGATAGCTCTAATGGTGTCTTCCACACCGTTTTCAAGACTCGCGTCAGGAACCCAGCGACGGAACTCTTCGTCCAGACTACGAAGCAAGGCCCTCGGATATTCACCAGAAGAAGAACGACGCCGAGCTTCGGCCTCTATTTCGGCCACTACCTCTTTGAAATAGCTGGCATCAGATTGAGAATCGCTCATTAACAGGGCCCTCCGGCGACCCGACCCACCTACAGCGTGACGAGTCGATAGCGTAGCTGGGACATGCGGGTTGCTATTGACGCTACGCCACTGATTGGTCCTCGTACTGGCATCGGCGTTTTCGTAGAGGGTTTACTGCTTTCTTTACAGGATGGCAGCTCCGAAGAAGTCGATCTTCAAATTGCCGAATACACGTTGTCGCTAAAGGCCCGCCTTCGAGGAGAAGCACGCGGATATTGGATACCGATGCCCGCCTCCGCCTCCTCATTTGTCTGGCGCACTTTTAGCGGTCCCAAGATAGAAAGCTTTGTAGGCGACATCGACGTGGTTCACGGAACAAACTTTGTTCTTCCGCCATCATCCTCCCCGCGAGTCATCTCAGTGCACGACCTGTCTTTCCTCAATCATTTGGGCCGATCGCGCAATTCAACCGGGCGATTCGATCGTTCCGTGAGAGAAGCGGTGAATTCAGGGGCGACCGTTCACACAATTTCTGAGTATGTTGCGCAAGAAATACGAGACCGGTATGGGGCTGAGGATGTCCGGGTGGTGTACCCAGGCGTTCAACCACATTTTGTGTCTAGTCAGCCAGCCTCTGCAAAGCAGACCCTGGTAGCTGTCGGCGCGACACAAAAGAGGAAAGGCCTCCTCGACCTAATAGACGCGTTTGAACTAGTTGCCCGTCTAAATGAAGAAATTGAACTCCAAATCGTTGGACCACCAGGAGATGGTGAAGATGAACTAGCTCAATCTATAAAGACCCTTCCCGGCCCTATTCGGAGTCGCGTACATCGAATCGGATTTGTTGAAGGTCAACAAAAAGATCAACTAATTAGCAACGCAACCATTCTTGTTCACCCAAGCCATTATGAAGGCTTCGGCTTTCCGGTGTTAGAGGCCATGTCGATGGGCACGCCTGTCCTTACTACGACCGGTGGGGCTATACCAGAAATTGCTGGCGATGCGGCATTGAAAGTTCATCCAGGTGACGTTGATGCCATGGCTGGTGCCCTTACTGAGCTGCTTGCCGACGAAGAGTTGCTAAGTACATTCACCGAAGCTGGCCTAGACCGCGCTCGTAAATTCACCTGGAGAGATACGGCTAAAGGGATATACGATCTGTATTGCTCGTTACTCTGACGACGGACATGAACTAATAGTTTTATTGAGGGGTACACGAATCGGCTGCAGGACCGTCGTAGGCTTTCGGTGCTTCACCTGATGGATGGAAGATTTCGATTGCGCACTGCCCTGATAACAGGCATAACAGGTCAAGACGGCCAGTACCTCGCTGAGGTCCTCCACGAAGAGGGATACAAGGTCTATGGATTGATCAAAGGTCAACGGAACCCGAAAGCCGAGATGATTAACACGGAGTTCCCTTTTGTGGAACTGGTAGAAGGTGATTTACAAGACCTCTCGTCGCTTATCGCCGCCTTGGAATACACCGAACCGCATGAGGTGTACAACTTAGGTGCCATTTCGTTCGTGGCTCTGTCATTTAAGCAAGCCGAATTGACCGCTAACATCACTGGGCTTGGGGTGCTCAGACTCCTCGAAGCAATACGGCTAGTCGGAGGCAAAGACAACCCTGTCCGCTTCTACCAAGCTTCGTCGAGTGAAATGTTCGGCAAAGTCCGCGAGACACCCCAAACAGAGTTAACCCCGCTTCACCCCCGAAGTCCTTATGGGTCTGCCAAGGTTTTCGGTCACCACACAACGGTGAACTATCGCGAAAGCTATGGCCTCTATGCCTGTAGCGGAATACTTTTCAATCATGAGTCACCCAGGAGAGGAATTGAATTCGTAACCAGAAAGGTCACCAACGCGGTAGCTCGAATTAAGTTAGGTCTCCAAGATCATGTAGCTCTCGGGAACTTAGACGCTAAACGCGATTGGGGATTTGCTGGCGATTACGTTCGAGCTATGCACCTGATGTTGCAACAGGAGGAACCTGATGATTTCGTCGTCGCAACAGGTGAAACGCACGCAGTCAGCGAATTTGTTGCCCTAGCCTTCGCCGCTGCGGATATCGACGACTGGGAACCTTATGTCCGTATTGATCCGCAATTTTTCCGGCCTGCAGAGGTAGATCTTCTGGTAGGCGACGCTACAAAAGCAAAAACTCAACTTGGGTGGGAGCCCAAAGTGTCCTTTCCTGATTTGGTGCGAATAATGGTGGAACACGACCTCAGAGTTGAGCGAGAAAAGCTAACTTGATCGCACCAATGGGTGTCGCGACCTCACCAGTCAAATAAAGCTAGGTACCCTCGTCTACAGACTGCGAGAGGAAGCCAGGTAGTGCGGCAAAAGACGATTCTCGCAATACTCGTAGCGTCGATCACTTTCGGGTTTTCTCCACTCACCTTGTCTGCGTCGGAATCGGCTGTTGCCCGAACAGATGACTTTCGGTCAGTGTCGAGCCCCAATGACCCATGTTTCGATGGATGTGCTCCGTATGCCGCTCCGTGGTATTTCGAAGCGATCGGCGCCGAAGCGGCATGGGAAATAACTACTGGAACAAAAGACGTGACTGTCGCGATCGTGGATACAGGGGTCCACGATCAACATCCTGACCTTACTGGCAGAGTCCGGCGTGTTCCCGGATGCGGCTTAGGGCCAACCAATTCTGCTGACACCAGTCATGGCACCTTCATTGCTGGCCTCATAGGTGCCATAGCTAACAATTCAATTTCAACTACTGGACTTGATTGGGGGGCTGAAATACTGGACGTGAGAGTTCTCAATGGCGGTAACGGCTCCACCCATGACATTGCGGCAGGAATAAAGTGCGCTGCGGCTAACAATGCGGACATAATCAGCTTGTCTTTCGTGCAAAAAGGCTCGCAACTATCTCCGATACTGCAGGCGGCGATTAATGAAGCTCAAGCCGCCGGCTCATTAGTCGTTGCAGCCGCAGGAAATGATGGTTACGAACGTCAAAGGTTTCCTGCAGCAGCTGAGGGGGTGTTGAGCGTTGGTGCACTAAACGAGGCACTCGACATGGCTTCTTTCAGTACTCGAGGAAACTGGATAGATCTAATGGCACCCGGCGACAACATGTTGTCGCTCGGTGCCGGGTCGAGTAATGCTGTACGTCGCGGTAGTGGCTCCTCGTTCGCCGCGCCATTAGTAGCGGCTGCAGCATCGTTGGTCAAAGCCCACTTCCCTTACTTCGAAGCCGTTCAGATCTCAAGCCAACTTGTGAGAACGGCGCGAGTACACACGGACCAGGGAAACGGCACTACTTATCGGATCTTAAGCATTGAACAGGCGTTGAAGCAGCCTTATCGCAGCCATTGGCAGGTAACCAAGGCCGGCCAAGTCGTAGCACTCGGTGAGTCCAAACACTTCGGAGACCTTGCAAATGGATCCTCCCAGCGAGATGTCGTTGCAATAGCGGCTAATCGAACAGGACTGGGCTATTGGCTGGCAAGATCTGACGGTGAAGTATCGGCGTTCGGAGATGCGGCAAATCTCGGTGACCTGAAGGAAATTGATTTGAATAGGCCGATTGTTGATATGGCCTCCACCCCTTCTGGTAATGGTTATTGGTT
>CEUZ01168981.1_pt1 | contig 13332 bp, 15 predicted proteins | sample 361511 | NCBI WGS metagenome assembly CEUZ01 (sample SAMEA2622822, study PRJEB7988) | marine metagenome | biome: marine biome (ENVO:00000447); feature: surface water layer (ENVO:00002042); material: "saline water (ENVO:00002010), including plankton (ENVO:xxxxxxxx)" | depth 5 m
GTGAAAAAAAAGACGAAATCAAAGAAAAATTTGATAAATTAATTCCTGAAAATGCAAAGATTAACAATTAAAAAAATTTTGAAAAAAAAAGGTAAACGACCCATTGTTTGCTTAACATCGTATACAAAATCAGTGACCAAAATTCTCGATAAGTATTGTGATATAATTTTGGTAGGAGATTCAGTTGGTATGGTTTTGTATGGGATGAAAAATACAAGAGATGTTAAAATTGAGACAATGATTTTACATGGAAAGACTGTCAGAAAAGCTGCTAAGAGAAGTTTAATAGTTATCGATATGCCTTATAACACATATTTCGATAGGCCAAGCGCTTATAAAAATGCAAAAAAAATAATTAAAAAAACTAGCTGCGATGCTGTTAAGCTAGAAGGGGGAAAGAAGGTAGTTAATATAATCAAATATCTAACACAAAAAGGAATTCCAGTTATGGGTCATATCGGGCTACTACCTCAATCTTCAACTAATTTTAAATTAAAAGGAAAAAGCGTTTTTCAAAAAAAAAAAATTTTAGAGGATGCTAAGGCAATTTCTGAAGCAGGCGCATTTGCTATAGTGGTTGAGTGTGTTGTTGAGAGTTTAGCAAAAGAAATCACAAATAGCATTTCAGTACCAACAATAGGCATAGGCGCTTCCAAGTATTGTGATGGTCAGATACTTGTCATTAACGATGTTATAGGTTTAAGTGATTTTTCTTCAAAATTTGTAAAACAATATGCAAACGTAAGTGGAATTATTGAAAAAAGTGTTAGGAATTACTGCAAAGATGTAAGAACTAGAAGATTTCCATCTTCCAGAAATGTGTATAGATATTAAAACAGTATTATAGATGAACGAAAATTTATTTGAAACACAGCATGATTTAAAAAGTAAATCAAAATTAAGAATTTTTTATGAAAAAAATAAAATTTTAATTTTTTCAACTGTACTAATTATAATAATTATCGTCGGTTCATTTGGTTTTTATTCTACTTTAAAAGAGCAGAAGAAAACTTTTTTAGCGGAAAGTTATATAGATGCAAAAATCTATCTAGCAAATAATGATAAAAATACAGCAAAAAATATTTTGAAAGAAATAATTTATGCTAACGATAGTACTTATTCAACTTTATCTTTCTTTTTAATATTGAATCAAAAATTAATTAAAGAACAAGAGGAACTATCCAATTTATTTGATTATGTAATAGAAAATAATATATTTGAGAAAGAAGAAAAAAATTTAATAATTTTTAAAAAAGCATTATTTCAATCAAATTTTATAGACGAGTCAGAATTACTAGAAGTTTTAAAACCACTTATAAACACAGATACAGCATGGAAACCCCACGCTTTGTTATTACTTGGTGATTATTTTGTTTCAAGAAAAGAATATATAAAAGCAAAAGAATTTTATATGCAAATATTGTCTTTAAAGAATATAAACAGAGAATTGTATGATCAGGCAAATTCACGTTTGGTTCTAATAATAAATGATTAAAAAAGTTAAATATTTAATTTTTTTTCTCCTTTTTATATTAATTGTAGCTTGTTCCTTTGGTGACAGAAGTGGAATTTGGACTGGAAGCGAAGAAGAAAAGAGAAGAATGTCCCAACTCGAAAGGGACCAGCAGGGTAGAATAGAAGTAATTAAAATTCATAAAGCTAAAACTATTTATTCGAAAGAAATACCAGCTGTTAAAAATGCTGTTTTGACCACTCCTCAAAAAAATAACTCTTGGCAAATGCCTGGTCTAAACTTACAAAATTTTGCTGGAAATATTTATTTACCAAATATTGAAAATAATTTTCTAAAAAAAAAAATTGGTAAAAATAAGTTTCCATTTTCAAAACTTATATCAACACCATTAATTTTAAAGAATAATATTATTTTAACTGATGATACCGGTACTATTTTTAATATTAATTTAAATGGAAAATTGAATTGGAAAAAAAATATTTATAAAAAAGTATACAAAAAAATATATAAAAATTTAACTTTTTCTGTTTACAAAGATAAAATTTATATCGCTGACAATATAGGATTTATTTATGCTGTTAGTCTTGAAAATGGTAAGCTTATTTGGATAAAAAACCACGGTGTAGGACTAAGATCTAAAATAAAAGTTTTTGACGACAAGATTTTTTTGATCAATCAGGATAATAGAGTAATTTGTATAAGTATAGAAGAAGGAAGTAAAATCTGGGATTTTAGATCTGTCTCATCTTTTATTAAATCGCAGCAATATTCAGGTTTAGCTATTTCAAAAAAAGGAGAATTGGTTTTGCTTAGTTCGTCCGGAGACTTATTAAAAATAGACACAAGTTTTGGACGTGTTTACTGGTCTCTTAATACTACAGATTCTATGTTAGCTCATGATACCGATTTTTTTGCATCGTCAGATATTGTTATAGCTGAAAATAATATTATTTTTTCAACACTTACATCAACTTTTTCTTATAACTTAAACAACGGGTACCGTAATTGGAAGGCTAGCATCGGATCCAAAAATACTCCCATTGTAGATGGGGAAAATGTTTTTCTGATATCAGATAATGGATATTTTGTAAATTTAGATAAGCGTTCAGGAACAATTATTTGGTCAACGAATATTTTAAAAGTTTTGAAAAAGAAAAACCAAAAAACTCAGATAACGGGTTTTATTATGGGTTCTGGAAAAATTTATGCGGTAAGCAAAAATGGACACCTGATTGTATGTTCTGCAGTTACTGGTAAAATTGAGTATTTCAGAAAAATTGGGGATCCTATTACAACTTCTCCAATAATTAGCAATGAGTCTTTGTATATTTTAACAAAAAGATCCAGAATATTTGGATTTAATTAAATCAAATTTTCTCTATATTTTCTTTTGTTTTTTCAAAATCTTTTTGGTTAGGAAAATTATCAATTAGTAATTTGCTTCCCCATTCTATCGAAGGAAAGAAAATGGAGTTTTTTGTCGATATATCCCATCTTTTAATAAAATCAAATTTATCTGCAATCACGAAAATACATACAGCAAAAATATAGCCTTTAAAAATACCAAAGAATAATCCAAAGATTTTATCTGCAGAACCGATACCAACATAAGAAAGTTTGCCCAAAGATTTTCCCAGCATTATAAGTACGAAAAGTGATATGACATAAATAAATACTCCCAAACCGATTACAAAAACATACATATCCATATCTACATAATCAGAAGCATAAGGTTCAATTATTGGAAACAGCTTAATTGTAATTATTAGTGCCAAAATCCATTTTAAAAAAGATATTATGCTTAAGACGAAACCTTTTATAAGGCACTGAATTGAAAAATATAAAATAAAAATTAAAAATATTATGTCAAATAAAGTGATATTTTCTCTTATAAAATATATGAAGTTATCCATTGCCAAAAGGTTTAATTATTAAAATTAACTTAGGTAATAATGTTAAAACAGAAATCATCGCGAGAAGCATAGCCATTCCCGTAAAAATACCAAAATAAATGGTTGGTATGAAATTAGATAAAACAAGTATAGAAAAACCAAAAACTATAGTTATGGAAGTATTTAAAATAGCAACCCCCACTGTATTATGACATGCTTCAACAGTTTTGTTGTAGTTGCTAATTTTTTTAAATTCTTCTTTGAATCTATAGATATAATGAATACTGTTATCAACTGCTATACCTATAGTTATAGCAGCAATTGTGATGGTCATCATATCCAAAGGTATTTTTAATAAGCCAATAATGCCTAGTATAAAAAAGGCAGCCATAAAGTTTGGCACAACACCAATTAAAGACAAAGTTATATTTTGAAATAAAATTAAAAACATTATTGTGATGCCAGCCATCACGACCCCTAGGGTTAATATTTGAGATTTGAATAGACTCTGTAAAAGGTTATTAAACAGAATAAGCACACCAGCTAGTTTGAATTCTTCTTTTTTAAAACCTAATTTATTTTCCAAATCGTGTTGTATTTTCTTTATCAGCTCATTTCTTCTTAGATCTTCATTGGAGTCTAATATTCTTAAACTTATTCTTGCTTCATTATTTTTTATTGAAATATAAGGGTCGATTATTTCTTTTTTAATGGAATCAGGAATTTTAGTGTATAAAACACCCATTTCTAATCCTTCTAGTTTTTTTCCACCATTTAAATCTTCCGCAACTCTTACCATAGATGCAAATGATATAACCTTACCAACGGCTTGTAGACCATCTAGATAGTCATGGACCTCGGTTATTCTGTCTATTTTATTTCTTGTGAACCAATATTTTGAATCATCTTTGTCTTCATCATCCCAGCTATCAAAATCGTCATCTTTTTCTTCTGCATTTTTTGTATTTGGAAATTTTACAATAACATCAAGCGGCGTGGTTCCTCCAAGCTCATCATCGATTAATTTCATGCCCTTATATATTTCAGTCTTTTTGTCAAAATAGTTTATAAAACTATTTTCTACCTCGAGTTTTGTTATACCAATAATACTTAAGATGATAATAACTAGAGCTGAGGAAAAAATAATTTTGGTATTTTTTTGAGCAACTTTACTTAAGAAAGAAGTAATTACTGATTTCTTCTCCCCTCCGTAACTCTTGTTTTCCTCAGGCAAAACATTCAAAATTGATGGTAATAAGGTAAAGGTTATAGATAAAGAAACTATCAAACCTAATGTCATCATCCATCCAAAATCAATAATTGGTTTAATGTCACTGAATATTAGTGATAAAAATGCGCAAATAGTTGTAAGCACAGTGTAGAGAATTGGCCAAAACATTTTTCTAGAAGTCCAGAGCAAAGCTTCATTCTTGGAAACACCTGGATTTTCTTTTTTAAATTGCAAGTATCGAACACTCATATGAATGTTCATAGCCATGGTAAGAATGAGCATTAGAGCAATAAAATTTGAGGATATCACAGTTACTTTCCAACCAATCAATCCTAATAACCCGATCATAATTAAGACTGAGAAAAAACAACTTAAAAGTGGAACGAACACCCAAAGTAAACTTTTAAAAACGAACCAAAGTGTACAAACGATAAAAAGAAATACTCCAGCCCCAAATACCATTATATCGCTTTTTATATAAGTCATCATATCATCAGCAATCATAGGAATGCCTCCCAAATGAATTTTGGCAGTGTCTTTATATTTATCTATGACTTTTCTAATTTCGTTTATATTTTGATGGTTTTTTTGGTTGTATATTTTTTTGTAATTATCATATTCTTTTAAAAATTTTTTATATTCTTTTTTATTTTCCGAAGTAAATTGTTCTTCATCTTTCTTATTTAAGTAATTATTTTTAGTTTTTATAAGATTGGCTAATTTTTTATCACTTTTTATATAAACCATTATTCCACTGGTTTTTCCATCTCTACTAATTATAAATTCTTTGTATATTGGACTGCTAATAATTTCATCAAAACCTTTTTGTTTATCCGTATTTTCACCTGACAAAGTTTTAAAATTCTTAATTCTTTCTGTTAATGGATCGTTGTTATTTTTTAGCAACGGAACATCCAAAATAGTAATTACATTGTTAGTCCATTCTAAATTTGCCAAATCTTTTTTTAGATTTTTAAGATTTTTAATTGTTTCGGAGTCTAATAAACTAGCTTTTGGAGTATATGTTAGAATCAAAAAATCTTTTTTGCCGTATTTAGTATTTACTTCTCTTAAATATTTTAAATCAGGATCGTTCTCTAAAAGTAAAGTGTCGGAGGAGGCGTCAAGTTGAAAATCTTTTGTAAAATATCCAAAACTAAGTAATAAAATAACAAGGATTAATAAGGTAAATTTGGGTTTTTCAATTATTGAATTTTTGTATAATTTTTCAATCATTGAAATTTTAAAGCTATTTATTTTCTAGGTCTTTGAATTTTGTATACATAGCCTCAAATTCAACTCTAACATTTCCTGTTGGGCCATGCCTTTGTTTGCCTATCATAATTTCTGCTAAACTTGATATTTCATCCATCTTTTGTTGCCATTCAGCATGCTCTATGGAGCCCAACGAAGGTTCTTTTCTTTCAAGATAATAAGCCTCTCTGAAAACAAACATAACAACATCAGCATCTTGTTCTATAGAACCAGATTCTCTTAGATCTGCTAATTGCGGTTTTTTATCATCTCGTTGTTCAACAGCACGAGAAAGTTGGGATACTGCGAGCACAGGTACATCGAGTTCTTTTGCTAAAGCTTTTAAACCCTGCGTTATTTCAGAAATTTCCTGAACCCTACCATCATACCTTGTAGATCCGGACCTCATTAGCTGTATATAGTCAACAACAATTAAATCTAATCCAAAAAGTCTCTTAATTCTTCTTGCACGATTACTGATTGCCGAAATAGTAATCGCAGGTGTTTCATCAATATATAGAGGTAAATCAAAAATATTTTTAGAAGTTTCTATAAATTGCTCCATTTCTTTTTCTGATACCTTTCCTCTTCTAATATCATTAGATCTTATTCTTGACTGTTCAGAAAGTATTCTCGTTGAAAGCTGTTCTGAAGACATTTCTAAAGAGAAAAAAGCTACTGTTGATTTTAAACCCTTTTTTTCTATGTCCTTTGCTGCGTGAAAAGCAATATTTGTTGCTAATGCAGTTTTCCCCATTGAAGGTCTTCCAGCAACAATCACCAAATCTTGTTTGTGTAATCCACCTAATCTTGTATCTAAATCACTTAATCCGGTCGGGACTCCTACAATACCTTCTTCATTTTTGAAAGCTTTTTTAGCCATTTCAATTGTTTGTGATAAAGCTTTTTCAAATTTCAAAAATGAAGTATTAAAGTGTCCTCTTTCTGCCAAATCAAACAAAGATTTTTCAGCATTTTCAATTATACGTTCTCCTGAGTTACTGACTTCATTAGCTGAAGCTTCGTTTAAAACTGATTCTGAAATTTTAATTAGTTCTCTTCGCACATGCATTTCATGAATAATATTTGCATAATCGATAGCTTGTTTTGTTGAAGTTGTAGAAAATTTAGTAATTTTTATTAGGTACTCCTGTCCTCCTAACTCTTTTAGCCCTTCATTATTTTCAAAGTGATTTTTCAGTGTTATTGGATTAGCTAAAAGACCTTTAGATATTAATTTTTCAATGGTATCAAAAATTTTTACATGCACAGGATCATAAAATTTTTTTGAATCCAGTATTGGCGTAATTTCATCATAAATATCATTGGATACTAAAATTGACCCTATTAATGCCTGTTCGGCTTCAACATTGCAAGGCAACTGTTTTTCAGAATTTTTAATTATTTTAAAAGGTTGATTAGCCATTATTATTTTTTAGACATTTAATACTATATAAATAATTAAAAAAACCTCAAAGTTATACAGGAAATAAATTTTCTGTGGAAAAAAAAATACTGAAATTTAAGTTTCGCCTTCTTCTTTTACAACCTCAATATGAATCACTGCTTGGATTTCTGCGTGTAAATTAATCTTTGCTTCGAATGAACCAACTTTATTAATTTTTTTACTTAAGTCGATTTGAGAAGGTTTTACCTCAACTGTATTCACACTTTTTATGGTTTTAGCGAGTTCTGGAGGTCTTATTGATCCATAAAGCTCGCCATTTTCTTTTGCTCTTTTCGAAAATTTGTAATTAGCATGATTAATGACATCAAAAATTCTTTTTGCACTTTTTTTTAGCTCAAGATTTTTTTTGTTGAGCTCTGACTTTTTCTTATTAACCAAATCTATATTTTCTTTAGACGCTTTTAGAGCTTTTCCAAATTTTATTAAGAAATTACGTCCATGGCCTCTTCTAACGTCAACGACATCACCTATCTGCCCAAGGTTTTTTATATTTTCTAATAATACTACTTCCATGATAATTTTTAAATTAATGCCAATAGTCTAGCTCTTTTTATTGCATTTGATAGTTCTTTTTGTTTTTTTTGCGATACAGAGGTAATTCTTGTAGGTAATATTTTTCCACTTTCAGAAATATATTTTTTTAACAATTTGATATTCTTGTAATCAACAGGTTGAGCATTTTTTCCTGATAATGGGCAAGGTCTAAAAAATTTTAAACCAGGTTTTTGAAACAAACTTAATTTTGAGTAAGCACCCGACTTTCTATTTGATTTATTTTTTTTATTTCTTTTCATAAAAGTCTTTTTTTTCAAAGTAATTTGTTTCAAGATCGTGTTTTTTTACTTTTACTGTTAAAAATCTAAACAACGTTTCGTCCAATGTTTCTGCCTTCTCTAACTCACTAATCGTTTTTTTAACTCCATTAAATTTTATATGAAAATAAAAACCTTTTTTGTTTTTTTTTATCTTATGAGTGAGGTTTCTTAAGCCCCATTTTTCAGTTTTAAGTACTTTTCCAGAATTGTCATTTATAATTTTTTCATACTTATCAACCAACTTATCATTTTGACTTTCAGTCAAATCTTGTTTTGCTATTAGAGTGTTTTCGTAACAGTTCATCTATTTTTTCCTTGCTTAATACAATATTTTTTAAACAATCACCTTTTTTTGATATAGGATGGGCCTTATACTATTAAAATTTTCAATATACAACCATTAAAATATAATTATATTGTATTTTTTACTATTCTTATGCGAGCAATTTTATTTCCAGGTCAAGGTTCTCAATATGTTGGTATGGGATCTGACTTTTATAAAACCTTTGAATCTGTGAAAAAAGTTTTTGATACCGTAGATAAAACTTTGGGTTTTTCACTATCGAAACTTATACTAAATGGTCCAGAGGCTGAATTAAAATTAACAAAGAATACTCAGCCTGCTATTATGCTTATAGGTGTTTCAATATTTAATATTTTAAACCAACACTTTAATTTAAATTTAAGTAATGCAAAATTTTTTGCTGGCCATTCTTTAGGAGAATATACAGCCTTAGTTTGTGCGGGATCATTGAAAATAGAAAAAGCTGCTTACTTGTTACATGAGAGAGGTAAAGCCATGCAAGATGCGGTGCCTGCAGATGAAGGCTCTATGATTGCTGTGCTTGGCATGACGATAGATGAAGTAGAAAGAGAGATTGATTTACTTCCAAGAGATAAAATTTGTGAAATAGCTAATGACAATAGTAATGGACAGGTTGTGGTTAGTGGAAACAAGAGTGTCATTGAAACTCTTAGAGAGAACTTGAAAAATAAAAAGAAAAAAGGAATAATATTGCCTGTAAGTGCTCCTTTTCACTGTTCTTTGATGAAAAAAGCTTCAGAAAATATGAAAGATAAAATTGAAGAAACTAATTTTTTAAAACCAAATCCTAGTATTATTAGTAATGTTACAGCAAAAGAAGAAAATGATACAAATAGCATTAAATCTTTGTTAGTTAAGCAAATAACGTCCAGAGTAAGATGGAGAGAAAGTGTAGAATATATGATAAAAGAAGGAGTGGAAGATTTTATAGAAATAGGTCCAGGCAAAGTACTTTCTGGATTAGTAAAGAAGATAAACAAGGACGTCAAAATATCAAATTTTAACTCTGTTGAAGATGTAACCAAATGATTAGTTTTAAGGAAAAAAAAATTTTAATAACTGGAGCTAGTGGAGCTATTGGTAATGATCTCGTTAAAAAGTTCGTTTCGTTAGGGGGTAATGTTCTTGGTTGTGGAACTAAAACTGAAAAGTTAGATATGTTAAAAAAAACATACCCAACTATTAAAGTAAAAAAATTTGATAATTCAGATCATGCAAGAATAGAAGAATTTATAGAAGATGTTACTTTAGAACTGGGTGGGTTAGACATTTTAATTAATAATGCCGGAACAAATGTTGATAACTTATCTTTAAGAATGAAATATGATGAATGGAAAAAAGTAATTGATGTAAATTTAACCTCTACTTTTTTACTTTCAAAATATTCAATTAAAAAAATGTTAAAAAGTAAATATGGTAGGGTAGTAAACATTGCTTCTGTTGTGGGTCATACGGGAAACATAGGCCAACCAAACTATGCTGCATCGAAGGCGGGCATAATAGGAATGTCAAAAAGTCTTGCTATCGAATATGCTAAAAAAAATATAACTATTAATTGCGTTTCTCCTGGTTTTATCGTCTCTGATATGACAATGAATATAGCAGAAAAAGTTAAACTGTATTTAACATCAAGAATACCAATGGGTAAACTTGGTACAGGGGAAGACGTATCTAATTGTGTAGCTTTTCTATCATCCGAACAAGCATCTTATATTACTGGAGAAACCATACATGTTAATGGCGGCATGTATATGTCTTGACAAAATTTATTAATAATTTATTAAATAATTTATTACGAGTTAAAAATAACTCAAATTAAGGACTAAATATGACAGAAGATATTTCAAGCAAAGTAAAGAAAATGGTCGTAGATCACTTAGGTGTGGATGAGTCGAAAGTGACCGAAGAAGCGAATTTTATGGATGACTTAGGGGCTGACAGTTTGGATACGGTTGAGTTAGTGATGGCTTTTGAAGAAGAGTTTGGTTCTGAAATATCCGACAGCGAAGCAGAAAAAATTCTTACCGTTGGTGATGCCATAAAGTTTATTGAAAGCAAGTCGGCTTAAAAAAATTTCCAAAAAGCAAAAAGTCATCAAGAAAGTCTGTTTTTAATATGACTATGGAAAAAAAAGGGATGATGTTTGTTTTGTCGTCACCATCAGGAGTAGGCAAAACTACTTTAACTAAGGAACTGGCAAAAAAAAATAGCAATTTTGCAATTTCAATTTCACATACAACAAGAAAACCAAGACCTAACGAAATACACGGAAAGGATTACTATTTTGTTAACGAAGAAGAATTTAATTCTTTAATTAAGAGTAATAGTTTTTTTGAGTATGCTAAAATTTTTGATAATTACTATGGTACTTTGAAAGAACCAGTGCTAAAATTTTTATCTCTCGGAAAAGATGTATTATTTGATATTGATTGGCAAGGAACCCAACAATTAAAAGAGATCAAAAATTTATCCTTAATAACCTTTTTTATTCTTCCTCCAAATATCAAAGTATTAAAGAACAGATTGCTGAATCGCCACCAAGGTCAGGAAGAATTAATTAAAAAAAGAATGAACAAATTTCACGAAGAGATTTCCCATTGGAATGAATATAGCTATGTAGTGGTAAATGATGATTTAGAATTATGTCACAACGAAATTTTAAATATAATTAATTTTGAAAAAAAAGGAATTAGTAAAAAGCAAAATCATGATGAAATTGAGAAAAAAGTAGAGCTATTAATTAAATAACTTTTCATATTTCATAGTAATTTTATAAAACATTTCATTGGTTAACTCCTCGGGTCTTTGATTAAGATTTAAATCTAATTCTTTGGCTACGTATTTATGATCCAAAAACAGTTTTGAGAAATTTTTATTAATCATTTTTCTTCTGCTAGAAAATAATAATCTTGTAATCATTTCTAAATTTTTTGGATTTTTTATGCTAAATTTATTATTTTTTTTTGGTCTAAATGATAGAACGGTAGAATTAATTTTAGGTCTAGGAAAAAAACAATTTTTTGAAACATCAAAGTGCTTTTTTATCTCTAATCTCCAATTACATAATACTGATAATCTTCCAAAATCTTTTGAGTTATTTTTAGCAATAATTCTGTTTGCAACTTCCTTTTGAAACATAAGAATTAAAGTTTCGTACCAAGGTGGCCATTTTTTAAGTAATATAAGAGAAGCTAATATTTTTGTCGAAATATTATATGGAAGATTACCAAAGACAATGACATTTTGACCAAAGTTTTTTTTCCCAATTATGTCGAGAATGTCATTGTTAATTACTCTTATGTTACTAAAATCTTTAAAAGCATTTATTAAAAAAGAAGCTAAATTTTTATCTTTTTCAATTGCAAATATTTTTTTAGGGTTTTTACTTAAAATTTTTCTCGTTAAACTCCCATATCCTGGCCCAATTTCCAAAACAGCTTTATTTTTTTCAATGTTCCCAATTTCAACAATTTTATTAACTATATTTTTATCGGTTAAAAAATTTTGACCTAAACTTTTTTTTACCTTCTTAATGAAATTCATCAATTATTTTATATAATTAAAAAATCTGATTGACTGAATTAGACTTTCAGGGTTGGCAATTTTTTTGCCAACAATGTTTTCCGCAACACCGTGATCTGGTGACACTCTAATATATGGAAGACCTAAAGTTATATTTATACCATCATATTTAAACAAAGTTTTAAATGGCGTTAGAACTTGATCGTGATACATACCAATCATTACATCAAACTTGTGTTTTTTGTTAAGCATAAAGCTAGTGTCCGGAGATACTGGACCGGTTACTTTAATTCCTGACTTTTTAATAATTTTTACAGCAGGTATTATGATTTCTTTTTCTTCAAACTTTTTTGCAGTCGAGAATTTATGAGGATTTAAACCTAATACGGAAAATTTGGGTTTTTTGTTAAAAATTTTTTTATAAAAACTATTTATAGTTTTGATTTTTTTTATAATTTCCGATTTCATTATTTTTTGACTTACCTGCTTTAGCGGGATATGCGTTGTTAGTGGGCACACCGACAATTTTTTGTTATAAATTAGCATTACTTCATTACCTTTTTTGCCAGTTTTTTTGGAAAGAAATTCTGTAATACCCTGATATTTTTTTTTAAACAACGATTCTTTAGAAACAGGGCAGTTTATAAATCCCAAAATTTTTTTATTCTTAATAAGTTTTATTGCAGCATCAAAACAATTAAAAATGTATTTATTTGATTTATTTGAAATTTTTTGAAAAGGTTTTTTTTGTTTGTAATCGACATTGAGGACTTGAAGAGCATTTTTATTTAGATTTGTCCTTTTAAAATTTCTATTAATTTCTTCGATTTTGATTCGATATTTTAATTTTTTTTTTTGTAAATTTAGCAAGTTTATACTGCCAATTATTATAAAAGGTTTATGAGTATATCGTTTTCTAAATACCCAGCTTTTGAAAATAATTTCGGAAGAAATACTATTAGGTTCTCCAGCTATTATCGCGATCGGTTTTGTCATTTTAGTAATAATTTATTGATAAAGATCTTCTCAAATTATCATAGTGGGACAGTGAATGCATATTAAGTATTTTAGTTTTTTCAGCATTTACTAATTGATTCTTTACATCTTCTAGATTTACAACATTTTTTAACATTCTTTTGTCCCTTACTTTGAAAATTAATATACCTTCTGGTAAGAAAATAGGATCTGAAATATTACCAACCGGAGTTTTCATTATTTGAGCTCTAAATTTTTCCGAAATAACATTTTCACTTATCCAACCTAAATTTCCACCACTCATTGCTGTTTGAGAAATACTTAAGCTCATAGCGGTTTTTTCAAAACCGTCAGTATTAATTTTATTTTTTATTTT
>CEUZ01195438.1_pt1 | contig 13329 bp, 9 predicted proteins | sample 361511 | NCBI WGS metagenome assembly CEUZ01 (sample SAMEA2622822, study PRJEB7988) | marine metagenome | biome: marine biome (ENVO:00000447); feature: surface water layer (ENVO:00002042); material: "saline water (ENVO:00002010), including plankton (ENVO:xxxxxxxx)" | depth 5 m
GTTTAGAAATAATCTGTAAAAATGTCAGATTTTGAAAAATTAAAAAATCAATTAATAAATAAACTTACTGAAGCTAAAAATTCAAAAGAAGTAGATCTAATAAGGACTGAAATTTTTGGCAAGAATGGTTTAATTAATTCAGAATTTAAAAAACTTGGTTCTTTATCACCGGATGAGAAGAAAAATGTAGCATCAAAAATTAATAATGCAAAACAAGAACTAACAAAATTATTTAATAAAAAATTATCGTCTTTAGAAAATTTTGAGATAGATGAAAGAGTCAAAAATGAGAAAGATGATGTAACTCTTCCAGAAAAAGATTTTAGAATAGGAAAAATTCATCCTGTTTCCCAAGTGATAGATGAAATATCATCTATATTTTCTGAGATTGGTTTTAGCGTTGAAGAAGGCCCTGATGTAGAAACTGAATATTATAATTTTACAGCTCTGAACACTCCGGAAAATCATCCAGCAAAAGATATGCATGATACTTTTTATCTCGAAGAGAATATGAAAACTTTATTAAGAACTCATACATCGCCTGTTCAAGTAAGAACAATGTTAAATGGAAAACCTCCTTTTAAAATTATAGCACCTGGTAGAACTTATCGAAGTGATAGTGATCAAACACATACACCAATGTTCCACCAACTTGAGGGACTTCACATTGATAAAAATATAACAATGGGACATTTAAAAGGTTGTTTAAATTATTTTATCAAAGAATTTTTTGAATTAGAAAAAATTAAAATGAGATTTAGACCAAGTCATTTTCCTTTCACTGAACCGTCTGCAGAAGTTGATATAGGCTATAGAATTGAAAATAATAAAATTATTATTGGAGAAGGCGATAAGTGGTTGGAAATACTCGGTTGTGGAATGGTACATCCAAATGTGCTCAAAAATTCAAAAGTAGATCCAAATAAATTTCAAGGATTCGCATTTGGTATAGGTATAGATCGATTGGCAATGTTAAAATATGGAATTAATGATCTAAGATCTTTTTTTGAGAGTGATTATAGATGGCTCAATTACTACGGATTTGATCCACTTGATGTTCCGACAAATTATCGAGGTTTAAGTAAATGAAATTAACAATAGAATGGCTTAAAGATCATTTAAAAACTAATAAAACAGAGTTACAAATAATTGAAAAATTAAACAATATTGGTCTAGAGGTAGAAAAAGTTGAACCTGTAAAAAATGAATTAAGCGATTTTCTTATTGCTAAGATAATCAAAGCAGACAAACATCCTAATGCCGATAGATTAAAATTGTGCCATGTAGATATTGGTCAAAATGATTTAGTAAAAGTTGTTTGCGGTGGGCCAAATGCAAAAGATAATTTACTCACAATATATGCTCCTCCAGGATCTGTAATTCCAAAAAATAATATGAAATTGGAGATTTCAAAAATTCGAGGAGAAACATCCTATGGAATGCTTTGCTCAGAATCAGAATTAAATATATCGGACGAAAGCGACAGTATAATAGAGTTAAATAAAAAATATAAATCACAAATAGGAAAAAGTTATTTTAACGAATCTCAAGATAACGTTATAGAATTATCAATAACTCCTAATAGACCTGATTGTTTGGGTATAAGAGGTATAGCTAGAGATTTATCCTCAGCTGGATTTGGAAAATTAATAGATAACAAAATTAAAAAAGTAAAAAGAAGTGGGAAACAAAATTTAAAAGTTAAAATTCAAAAATCTAAAAATCAGGCTTGCAGTATGTTTGGCAGTTGTTTAATTAAAAATATTAAAAATCAAGAAAGCCCAGATTGGTTAAAAAAAAGACTACTTTCACTTGGCTTGAGACCTATTTCCGCGGTTGTTGACATAACGAACTATGTAATGTTTGATCTAAATAGACCGTTGCATGCTTATGACGCAGATAAAATAAATAAAGAAATAATAGTAAGAAATTCAAAGAAAAATGAGAAGTTTAAAGCATTAGATAACAAAGATTATAATTTAGATGATGGAATGTGTGTTATATCAGACCATCAAGGGGTGTTAGGTTTAGGTGGAATTATTGGTGGAATCAGATCTGGAACAGAATTAAATACAAAAAATATATTGTTAGAGTCTGCATTCTTTGATCCAGAGATAACTCGAAAAACAGCTAAAAAATTAGATTTAAACAGTGATGCAAAATTTAGATTTGAGAGAGGAATTGATCCTAATTCAATTTTAATTGGACTTGAAAAAGCTTCAGCAATGATTGTTGAAATTTGTGGAGGCCAAGCCTCAAATATAGATATTCAATCAACACAACAATTTAAATTAAAAAAAATAAACTTTGATCCAAAAATTGTAGAAAAAATTGTTGGTTTGAAAACTAAATTACAGGATATAACTAAAATTTTGGGAGATTTGGGTTTTAAAGTTAAGAAAAAAGGAAAAATCCTAACTATTGAAGTTCCAAGTTGGAGACCAGATATAAATGGTGATGTCGATTTAGTTGAAGAAATAATTAGAATTAAGGGGTTTAATAATATTCAATCAATTGAACCAGAAAAAAAAAGAATAAAACCAACTTTAAATTTTTTTCAAAGAAACTTTCATTTAGCACAAAGATCTGTAGCCTCTAAAGGATATTTAGAGTCAATAACATGGTCATTTACTGATGAGAAATTAAATAATATTTTTAAAGAAAAATATCAGGAAGCTAAAATTGTTAATCCTATAAGTTCTGATTTAAATGTATTACGAAGTTCACTGTACCCAAATTTAATTCATGTGTTAAACAAAAATATTGATAGAGGTTTTGACGACCAGTCATTATTCGAAATTGGACCATTATTTATCGGAAATAAACCAGGACAGCAAATTACTGTTGTATGCGGAATTAGAAAAGAAAATTTGTTTGATGTTTATGGAATTAAAAAAGATCTTGTACAAACTTTATTAGAACTTGGAATAAATAAAAAAGATACTACGATTGATACTAATACACCAAGTTATTATCACCCTGGAAGATCTGGATCAATCATAACAAAAAAAGATAATATATTGTTAGCTTACTTTGGAGAAATTCATCCAAAAGTAGTAGATAAAGTTTATGGATTTGAAATTTTTTTAGAAAATTTAGTTAAATTTAAAAGCTATAATAAAAAGACCAAACCAACAGTGACTTTTTCAGATTATCAAAAATCTGAAAGAGATTTTGCTTTCGTTGTACAAAAAGATTTAAAAGCCCAAGAATTAGTTGAGATCATTTGGAATGTTGACAATTCTTTAATAAAAAATGTTAAAATATTTGATGTCTACCAGGGAGATAATATTCCTACAGATAAAAAATCAATAGCATTAAAAGTTACTATTCAGTCAGACTTCAAAACTTTAAATGAAAAAGATTTAAATGATATTTCTCAAAAGATTATTTCTAATGTAGAAGAAAAAGTTGAAGCCAAATTAAGATCTTAATGAGCGAAATTAGTCACATTAGAAATTTTGCAATTATTGCACATATAGATCATGGTAAATCTACTATTGCAGATAGAATAATTCATAAATGTGGAGGACTTTCAGAAAGAGAAATGAAGGCACAAGTATTAGATTCAATGGATATAGAGAGAGAAAGAGGAATTACTATAAAAGCACAAACAGTTAAATTAAATTATACTGCAAAGGATGGCAAAAAATATATTTTCAATATAATTGATACACCTGGACATGTAGATTTTAGTTATGAAGTCAGCAGGTCGCTTTATGCATGTGAAGGATCAATATTAATTGTAGATAGTACCCAAGGAGTTGAGGCTCAGACATTAGCTAATGTTTATCAAGCATTAGATATTAATCATGAAATAATTCCTGTATTAAATAAAATTGATCTACCCGCGTCTGATATAGATAAAACAAATAAACAAATAGAGGATGTCATAGGTATTGATACGTCAAATTCTGTACCATGCTCAGGAAAAACAGGTGAAGGAGTTGAAGAAATTCTAGAGCAGATAGTTCAAAAATTACCCGCTCCCAAAGGACTTTCGAATGAAAAGTTGAAATGTTTATTAGTTGATAGCTGGTATGATACTTATCTAGGAGTAGTTATATTAGTAAGAGTAATTAATGGAAAAATCTCAAAAAATATGAAAATTAAAATGATGTCTACAAACCAAGAATATTTAATTGAAAAAGTTGGAGTTTTTACACCGAAACCTAAAGATATAAATGAATTAAATTCAGGAGAAATAGGTTTTATAACAACTGGAATTAAAGTTTTGTCAGATACAAAAGTAGGTGACACAATTTGCGATGCAAGCCATCCTATACAAGAAGCCTTGCCAGGATTTAAGCCTAGCAAACCAGTTGTATTTTGTGGATTATTTCCAGTTGATAGCTCTGAGTATCAAAAATTGAAAGATGGACTTGCTAAACTTCAATTAAACGATGCCAGTTTCTCATTTGATGCAGAATCTTCTTCTGCTCTAGGATTAGGATTTAGATGTGGATTTCTAGGACTACTACACTTAGAAATTATTACAGAAAGATTAGAAAGAGAATTTGATATAAATCTTTTAACAACAACACCAGGTGTAGTTTATAAAATACATTTAAATAATGGAGAAATTAAAGATTTACAAAACCCATCTAGTTTACCTGATCCTACATTTATTAAATTTATTGAAGAACCATGGATAAAAGCAACAATTATAACGCCAGACCAATACTTAGGATCAATAATTAAACTATGTCAAAATAAAAGAGGTATACAAACAAATCTTAGCTATTCAGGTAGTAGGGCGGTAATAAGTTACGAACTTCCATTGAATGAGGTAGTTTTTGACTTTAACGATAGACTTAAATCAATGACAAGTGGATATGCTAGTTTTGACTATGAAATTCTTGGACATAGGGAAGGCGATCTAGTTAAGATGAATATTTTAGTGAACTCAGAATCTGTTGATGCATTAGCAATGATGATTCATAAAGATTTCGCTCAGGCTATAGGTCGAGAAGTATGTGAAAAACTCAAAGACTTAATTCCAAGACACAATTTTATGATACCAATACAAGCGGCTATAGGTGGTAAAATTATAGCAAGAGAAACAATTAAAGGCTATAAAAAGGATGTGCTTACTAAAATTCATGGTGGAGGAGCAGTAGATAGAAAAAGAAAACTACTTGAAAAGCAAAAAAAAGGTAAAGCAAGAGCCAAACAATTTGGAAAGGTTGAAATTCCACAAGAAGCATTTATTGGAGTCTTAAAAATTAATAAAGAAAATTAATTTATAAATTTAATTTTTTTTAGATAAACGATTTTCAATTTTAAATAATAATTCATACACTTTTAAATTTGAGCTAATATCATTAATTTTATTTTTATTATAAAATTTTTCTAATAATAATTTTACAGTCTTTTGATTTTTTCTGCAGTATCCATTATAGATTTCATTTTGTTTTTTATTATAAAATATAATTTTTTTTGTTGGTACTTTAAGATAATTCGAAAACTCAACAAAAATTTTTAAATAATTAAAATAAAATGCTAGTTCAAGTTTTTCAAAAGTTACTTTTTTTTTTATTTTTTTTGAATATTTAATAATGTCAAATTTTTTTGGTATACCAAAAAAATTAATTATTATTGCTAGAGGATGAGGCAACCAGTCGATAAAGGGTTTTTTATAAGAATTTACAGTTTCATACTTTCCATAAATCATTTTTATTTTATTTATATTTTTAAACTTATAAAATTTATTCATTATTTGATGTTTTTCAAAATTTAATACATCATTATGATGTATAGCTATTTTTTTACTATAATTTTTATTTATATTAGAAAGTTTTTTTAATTGGTTTAAATTTTTAACTATCGGTTTTTCAATAATAATGTTTTTTTTTGCTTTGTATGCAAGTTTTAAATATTTCATATGTGTTTCTATTGGGCTCGAAATTATAAATAAATTAATATTCTTTGAATTAAAGAAATTTTTAATTGATTGAGACCCATTTTTAATTTTTGTTTTAGTAAGAACATCAACAAGCCTGAATTGACTTTTTTTTTTTATTTCCTTAGCAAATATTTTGCCCATCTTTCCATACCCTACAATACCAACATTAAAAATTTTCATTGTATTATTTTTGGCTTAGGAAATGGCACTAAAAATTGCCCACCTCTTTTTATAAAACTTATTTTTTTTCTAATATTTTTAATAATTACATCTGAGTAATTCCATGCAAATATTATCAATATGTCAATCTCTTTAGAGTTTAAAAAATTAGGACTTAAAATTTTTATCGAAGTCCCAGGCAGGCACAAACCATGTTTCAATTTATTGTCATCAAAAATGAACTTAATGTTATTTTTCTCAGATAATTCGAAATAATTTAGCAAAGTGGTTGTTTTTGCAGCTGCACCATATCCAGCGATTCTATAATTTTTTTTATTAAATTCTTTTAAAATAACATTAAGTTTTTTTTTACATTTATTTATTTCTTTTTCAAATTTCTTATAAGTATTTATATTAAACAATTTAAATTTTTTTCTTTCAATTAATAATTGCTTATCAATTTTCTTTTGGTATTTAAATTTAGAATTCTTAGAAACATAAACCCTCAAAGAACCACCTTGAGCATCAGTTATTTTAAAATTAATTAATTTTAATTTAAATTTTTTTATAAACTTTGATATAGGAAACAATGCATGATAATCTAAATGTTCATGATAAATTGTGTCAAAAGTATTTTTTTGTAGAACACATTTTCTATAAGATACTTCAAATATGAATACGCCATTGTGTGTTAACAAATTTTGAACACCTGAAAAAAAATCATTTAAATTTTCAACATGTGCACATACATGATTTGCTGTTATAATATCAAATTGTCCATATTTTTTTTTAATATCATTGCTAATTTTTTTTGTAAAAAAATTATCGATTTGTTTTATACCCTTGCGATTAGCTAATTTTTTTAAATTTTTGGCAGGATCAATTCCTAGTCGTATAAAATTTCTTTTATTAAAAAATCCTAAAAAAGTTCCATCATTTGAGGCAATATCTAATATTTTTATTTTCTTTTTTTTAAAAAATTTACTTACTTCTTTTGCATAATTTTTAAAATGCAAAAAATTCTTTTTTGACGTATTTGTTTTGTATAAATAGTTTCTAAACATTTTTTCTGGTTTGATAGAATGTCCCAATTGAAGGTGTCCGCAACTATCACACAAATTCAAATTTAGAGGGTATCTTTTTAATTTTTTACTCTTTTTTTCATAAGAATATGAGTTTGCTAAAGGTGTTTTTCCAAGATCAAAAACCTTTTTTAATTTTCTTGAATTACACAAACGACAATATTTTATCGTAATACAATCTTTTTTTTGCACTATTTAAATCGTAAAATTATTTCTTTTACCTTTTTTTCTTTGTCCATGTTTAGTCGAACTAAATCATTTTCATAATCAAATCTATCTCTTTTTCTACTGCTATAAGATAAAAAATGAGTATCTTTAAGAAAATAAGCTAAATGATCTTGTTGGTATGTAGTAAAAAAAAGATCTCCTTTTTTCATAACTTTATAATTCAATTTAGATCCTTTTTTTCTATTTCTATAAAAAAATAATATTTCCCCTTTTAATATATAACAAAAGTGTTCATCTTTTTTATGATAATGGTTGGCTCTAATTGAGCCTTTTTTTGAAAATATTTCTAAAGATGATGAAAACCCTTTATCTAATATTTTTAATAAATATCCTCTTTCATCTCTAAATACTTTTCCTGTTTTGTGAATAAATTTAAATTTTTTTTTCATAATTTTTGAAAATTTTATAATGCTTTTTGTACCATTTTACTATTGTTGGTAAATCTCTTTGTAAACTCATCGTGGGTTTCCAGCCCAATTTTCGAATTTTTTTCGATGATACAGAATATCTTTTGTCATTGTATAGTCTATCTTTTGTAAAAGTTATATATTTTTTTGGATTTTTTTTAAATATCTTACAAATTTTTTTTGCTATATTAATATTTTTTTCACTGTAATTACTACCGATATTAAAAGTACCTCTATTTTTTTTTTTAACTAAAAGTATTAATGCTCTAGCAAAGTCTATTACTGATAAATAATACCGAATATTTTTACCATTACCATGAATTGGAATGGGCTTGTTTTTAATAAGATTTACAATTGATGTAGATATTAATTTTTCTGGATATTGTCTAATTCCATAAATATTATTTGCTCTTACTATTATAATTTCTTTTTTATAAGTATATTTATAACTATTTATTAATATTTCTGCAGCCGCTTTAGACGCTGAATATGGATTTGTTGGATTAACTAATTGATTTTCATAACAATTACCTGAAATTTTTTCTCCATACACTTCATCAGAACTTATATGCAAAATTTTTTTCACTTTATTTTTTATACATTCCAAAAGAAAAGCATGAGCACCTAATGTATTTGTTTTTGTAAAATTCAATGGAGACATAAATGAATTATCGACGTGACTTTCAGCGGCAATATTAATTGCTAAGTCACAATTTTTTAAAAAATAATTATATTTTTTTGTATTTAAGATATCACTTTTTATAAATTTTACCCTTGGTGATTGGATAATTGAAGATAGAAATTTTTTATTTCCAGCATATGTTAATTTGTCAAGGATTATAATTTTACTATTTTTAAAACTTTTAAAAAAAGCTTCTGATACATGAGAACCAATAAATCCAGCACCACCAGTTATAAAAATTTTTTTAAAATTATTTTTCATTTTATGGATAATGATGTATTGTGCTACTAACAGAATAATATAATCAAAGCTACACAATTTGCAAATATAAAATGAAGATATTTGATTGTTTCATGTATTTCGATGAAGATTTATTATTAGATTTACGACTTAACACTCTTAATAATTTTGTTGATAAGTTTATAATAGTTGAAGCAAACATTACACATACAGGAAAATTTAAAGAATTAAAGTTTGATATAAATAAATTCAAAAAATTTGAAAATAAAATTAAATATTGTCCTATTGTAAATTTAAAGATTGATAAAAATTTGAAACTAAAAAAAAATTGGTCAGAACATCACTTAGTTGATCAGTCTATAAGGAATTCTATAGCTGATTATATTTTTGAGGCATCCGATAATGACTGGATATTAATTTCTGACATTGATGAGTTGCCTAACCCAAATGCATTAATAAACTTTAATAAAAATAAAAAATTTGGTTTTTTTGAACAAGAAATGTTTTATTATAAATTCAATTTAAAAAGTTTTTCAGATTTAGCATGGTATGGATCACGTATTTGCATTAAAAAACATCTAGAGTCTCCTCAGTGGTTAAGAAATATAAAAGTAAAGCATAATAAAAGTTTTTTTAAAAAAATTTTCAATAATCAATATATATTGCAAGATGGAGGTTGGCATTTTACTTACATAAAACAACCTATAGAAATTATAACAAAGATAAAATCTTTTGCCCACTCCGAACTTGTCAAAGAACATATGTTAAATGAAAAATATATAAAAAATAAAATAGAAAATTTTCAGGATATTTTTGATCGAGAAATTGTTTTGAAAAAAGTTGATTTGAACGAAAAATTTCCTGAATACCTTTTAAAAAATAAAGAAAAATATAGTAAATTTATAATCTAATCTAGATTTGTAAAATATATTGTATTATTGTAACTAGTCTTTATGAATAAGAAAAAAATTTGGATATCTGATCTTACGCACACTGCACAAGGTATAAGCGCGAATACTTTTCCACTAGGAGCAAGTTATGTAGCAGCTTATACTAAAAAAGAATTAAATGAATTTTGTGATGTGAGGCTTTTTAAATTCCCATCTCTCTTATCAAAAGCTTTAAAAGAAGAGCTACCTGATATGCTTTGTTTCTCTAATTTTAGTTGGAATTTTGAACTAGCTTATAAATTTGCTGATTTAGTTAAAAAAATAAAACCAAGTGTAGTAACAGTTTTTGGAGGTCCAAATTTTCCCACACTAGAAAAAGAAAAATTAGAATTTTTGAAAAAAAGACCATCAATTGATTTTTATATCGAATTAGAGGGAGAACTTGCATTTGTAGATTTAACAAAATGCCTAATTGAAAATAATTTTGAAATATCAAAAATAAAAAAAAATAATAAGAAAATACTAAATACATGCTATTTGATTGAAAACGAACTAGTTTATGGTCCGTTAGAGAGAATAAAAAATATAAATGTTGTTCCATCTCCTTACCTTGAGGGTATTCTAGATGAATTTTTTGAACATCCTCTTATACCGATGGTAGAAACTACTCGAGGATGTCCATTTGCGTGTTCTTTTTGTTGTGACGGCCTCGCAACAAAAAATAAAGTTTGTAGGTATGAGCCCACTCGTATTGAAGAAGAACTTTATTATATTGCAAAAAAAGTTAAAAACGTTGATGAGCTTGTTATAACAGATTTAAACTTTGCTATGTACAAGCAAGATATTCCCACTGCCAAAGTATTGCAAAAAATTCAAGAGAAATATAATTACCCTAGATTAATAGGAGCTTCAGCTGGAAAGAATATGCCAAAAAGAACAATTGAAGTATCAAATATTATAAAAGGTTGGACTACAGGAGCTTCAATTCAATCAACTGACAAAGAAGTATTAAAATCTATTAGTAGATCAAATATTTCAACAGAAGCATATCGAGAGTTGATTGATCATGCTAATAAATCAGAAAATCAAAAATCTCATTCAGAAATAATTTTGGGCTTGCCCTCTGATAGTAAACAAAAGCATTATGAGTCACTAAGGTTTGGAGTTGATAATAAGGTAAATAGTTTACGAATGTTTCAAGCTATGATGTTGGTAGGTACCGAAATGGCCTCAGAGGTATACCGTAAAAAATATGATTTAAAAACAATGTTTAGGACCATACCAGGTTGTTTAGGTAATTATAAAATATTTGATAAGGAATATTCAGTTGCCGAAATAGAGGAAATTATTATTGGTAATAATACTTTAAGTAGAGAAGATTATCTTGAATGCCGTATTATGAATTTAATTGTCGAAACTTTTTATAACAACTCAATTTTTGAGGAAATATTTAAAATGTTGAGATCAATAAAAATTTCTCCCTTTGATTGTTTGCTTTATATTAAAGAACACAAAGAATTATATTCTGAAAACGTTAATAAAATTATAAAAAATTTTATTTTTCAAACAACAGAGGATCTTTATGAAACATTTGAAGAAGCAAATGCTTATGTTTTATCCCCTGATATAATTAATAAATATGTGGGTGGGGAAATGGGTGTTAATGAGTTACTTTTAAATAGAGCTCTTTTATTTGAAAAATTTGATGATATTTGTGATCTAATATTTAAAGCTACTCATTCTGTTATTAAAGAAAATAACATGATGACTGAAAATATTAATAGTTATTTATCAGATCTTAAAAAATTTATTACTTTAAGAAAAAAAGATCCATTACAGAAAACAGAAAAGATAACTTCTGATCATTTTAATTATGATTTTGAGCAAATTATAAAAGATAAATTTGAAATAAATCCAAATTCTTTGAAAAGACTTGAGAATTCTGTGGAATTCAGTTTTTTTCATGGTAGAGATCAAATAGATCATATTACAAATCAAGTTAAGCTATATTCAAATCAATCAGTGGGTCTTGGAAAGCTTTTGCAGAAGTCAAATTTACAATCAATTTTTAGAAGATTTAAAAAAACTGAAGAATTGACTAGTTAATTAAAATAGAAAATAACTCGTTAATATATTTACAATTATTAAAAATAAATATATTTTCTTAAAATACTGAATCATGGTGGGGAACAATGTGAAATTCATTGACTGTTCCTGCAACGGTAAAAGTAAAATTGAGTCCGAGTGCCACCCAGTAAAGTCCGCTGTCGAGTGAAGGCCAGGAAAAGTCTAACTCTGCAATATTAAATTGACATCGGCACTAGTAGAAAACTTAATCTTAATAAGATTAAATTAGGAGATGTCATATGTTTTTAAGAACTACAATAATTTTTTTCATACTAACATCAAATTTATATGCTGAAAAATTCGAAAACTGTAAATGGGACAATATGAATGAAATAAGTTGTGTAGAAATAATTGGTCATATATCAAATAATTCTCAATATTCACGATCTGGAATTAACAAAATTATAATAAACAAAAAACAAATTGAAGAAATTGGGGCAGTAGATTTAATTGATGTATTAAAAACTATTCCAGATATCAACATCACTCAATCAGGGCCAAAAGGACAACAAGCCTCTATGTTTATGAGAGGAACAGGATCTAATCATACTCTTGTTATGATTAATGGTATAGCTATTAATGATCAATCAACAACACAAGGACTTCATGATTTTGGTGTAGATTTCGTTCAAACAATTCAACAAATAGAAGTTTATCCTGGATCCAGTGCCACTCATTTCGGTACTAATGCTATAGGTGGTGCGGTAAATATAATTTTAACTGGAGATTATAAAGACTCTTTATCGTTAGCAACCAATAATAGTGCAAATTATGAATTTTATGGAAACAAAGCATTTATTTATGATGATTCTTCACTTAATATAAAAATAGGTAGTGTACAAAATGAAACAATAAGCGCCAAAGGAAATAAATCTGATGAGAAAGATGGCTTAAAGAATTATTCTACAAATATTAATTACGAAAAATTCTTTAATGAAAACCTCAGATTTTATAATACAGTCTACTTAAGACAGACTAAAGCAGAATATGATAATTCAAATACCAATCAAACTGGTTATGAAGGTGACAATAAAATGGGTTCTTTACAATTTGGTTTAGAAAATCAAATTGATGCTCAAAAAGCAAATTACATTTTCTATTATAATGTTTATGACAGAAAATACGATGAAAGAGGAACTATTGATAAATATGAAAGTGAAGTTTTAGGCATAAAATACGATTTATCTAGAATGATTAATGAAAAAATCTCTTTTGGTGCAGGCTCTGAATATAAATATGACTGGGGATATTTTGACAACAAAGGGTCATACGAAGCGTCAACAAGGGGTCATTTTGATAACTTTGCTTTGTATGGTAATTTAGGTTGGAATATTTTTGAAAATTCAAATATTTCTTTTTTTGTAAGAGGTGACAAACATAAACAGACTGGAACAAACAATACATATAAGTTAAATTTCGAACATGGTTTTGAAAAATTTAATTTAGGAATTTCTTATATGACTGGTCTTAGAAACCCCACTCTTTATGAAATGTTCGGCACTGATAATTGGGGATATTCAGGAAATAGAGATTTAAAACCTGAAAAAAGCAATACATATGAGATTTATTCAAATATAGCTTTTAATAAAAATTTAAATCTAACTTTAAG
>CEUZ01074946.1_pt1 | contig 13326 bp, 12 predicted proteins | sample 361511 | NCBI WGS metagenome assembly CEUZ01 (sample SAMEA2622822, study PRJEB7988) | marine metagenome | biome: marine biome (ENVO:00000447); feature: surface water layer (ENVO:00002042); material: "saline water (ENVO:00002010), including plankton (ENVO:xxxxxxxx)" | depth 5 m
TAAGAGTTGTTGATGCTTCAGTAATGCCAGAAATTCCTAGTGCAAATTTAAATGCCCCCACTCTTATGATTGCTGAAAAAGCTTCTGATCTTATTTTAAATTGAATTATTTAGTTTTATAGGAGCTCTTCTTATAGGTAATGAAGGAGATAGAAGAGCTCCTGTATCATATGATATCTTAATCTCGTATTGCATAAGCTATTACACCTGTCTCAACAACATCTGTTCCAAGTTTCTCTGCTTCTTTACTTAATCTAATACCCATCGTATATTTCATTGTTAACCAAACAATATAAGAAACAAAAAATACAAAAATATTAATTGATAATACTCCAATTACCTGCACACCAAATGATGCATCTGAATTAGTAATTGGAACAGCTAACGTTCCCCAAATACCTGCAAATAAGTGAGCGGGTATTGCTCCAACAACATCATCAATTTGCATTTTAAATAATAATTTAGTTCCAAACACAACTATTATTCCTCCAACAGCACCAATTAAGATTGCTGCTAAAGGAGATGGCATTAAAGGCTCTGCGGTAATTGCAACCAATCCTCCAATTGCACCATTTAACATTTGTACAACGTCAGTCCTTTGTGAAAATAATCTAGTTGCTGCTCCAGCAGCCAAAACGCCTCCACAAGCGGCTAGATTTGTATTAATAAATATTTTTGATATTGCAACAGCGTCATCAAAAGTTCCCATTGCCAATTGAGACCCACCGTTAAATCCAAACCAGCCTAACCATAAAATAAATACTCCAAGAGTCACTAATGGAATTGAAGAAGCAGCAAATGGTTTCATTGGAACTATACTACCTGATTTTGTAAATCTTCCAGTTCTAGAGCCTAACAATAATGCTCCAGCAAGTGCAGCTGCACCTCCTGTGGAGTGAACTAAAGTTGATCCAGCAAAATCTGAAAAGCCAATCGTATCTAACCAGCCTCCACCCCATTGCCAGCCCATTACAATTGGGTAAATGATTCCAGATAAAATTGCAGCAAACAAAAAGAATGGCCATAATTTAATTCTTTCAGCCAATGTACCAGAAACGATTGAACATGTTGTTGCACAGAATACCATTTGGAAATACCAATCTGAACCATCTGCATGTCCAGTATCTAAATTGCTTTTGTCTGACCAGGGTATGAACTTTCCAATAAAACCTCCTTCGGGAATTCCATATGCTAGATTATATCCAAATAACCAAAACATAATTCCAGCAATAGAGAATAACCCTATATTTTTTGCGCAGATTACAGATACACTTTTTGAAGTAACCATTCCTGATTCCAGCATTGCAAAACCTGCAGCCATAAACATGACTAGAAAACCACAAACTAAAAATAAAAATGTATTAAATATGAAACCTACTTCTTGAGAAACAGTAGTTTCTGCATAGCTTGGAGATATAAAGATAGATAAAAACAATATTATTGAGAAAAATTTTAAGAATTTCATATTAAAAACTACTTAAAATATTTTTTTAAAATATTAAAATGCTATTTGAGAAAAACAGATATGCAATTATGTAATAAGAAATATTTATTTTAGACTATTATTTGATGAAACCTCAATAGGTTTAAAATCTCTCCCATGTTTGTAATCTGGACGAATAAATTTAGTTTGGGCATTATTACACGGATTAAGAATAGCTGAAAAAATTGCCCTATCCATTGGAGACATGTTTTGTGGTGAACCATGAACTAAATTGTCTACAAAAATCACAGCTGTACCAGCTTTGCCTGTTGCTGATATTATTCCATTTTCTTTTACAAGTTTTTTTACAGTATCTTTATCAACAGTCCATAATGGATAACTTGTAGTTAAAGTATCAAGTTTAGATGGTGCTGAGCCATATTTATGGGATTTAGGAATAAAATAAAGAGGACCGTTGAATTCATTAACATCATCCAGAAAAACGTGTAAATTTAATGCTAACGGTTTAGGCACTCCGTCTTCTCCGGAATGGGTAGCAAAATCATAATGCCATTGCCAAACTTCACCTGTAAAGGCCGCTTTCACATTAATTTTTGTCTGTTGAATATAAAGATTGTTACCACGTATCTGGCAGGCAGGTTCAAAAAATTTAGGATGCCTTGTTAAATAATTAAAAATTTTACTTCTAAGATGTAAGCCCATAGCGGTCCGAACTTCACCAGATGACTTTTCAATTACATTGGCTTCGGACTTTTCATGAAAAACTTTTTCCATTTCTTTACGTAGATTATTTACTTCATCAATAGAAAACCAATCTGATAAAATAACATAACCATTTTCTTGAATATCATTAAGTTGGTTTTCATTTAGTTTCATTTATTATTTAAATTAAGACTAATTAGACAAATTATTTCAAACATTATTGATGCTGCAACCATTGAAGTGATTTGATTTGGATTATCTTTTGTTGGCATCAAACAAGCAACATCACCACCAATCACATTTTTTCCTTTAAGACTTTGAATTAATTTTCTTGCTTCATCCATATTAAAACCTCTAAAAGCAGGTTCAAGATTAGCTGTACCTGGAGCTACTGTTGTGTCCAAACAATCAAGATCAAAAGTAACATAAATTGGATTTTCTCCTAATCTGTCTAAAATCATTTTAGAACATTTTTCATGCCCTAACTCTTTATATTCATCCATGGTTATAACTTGGTAACCAATATCATAACTTGCCTGAAGCCAATCTAGAGTTCTAGGATTTCCTCTAATTCCAATTTGAGTACTAGTAGTTGGGTCAACATTGCCTTGTTTAACTAAATACGACGCCCAATGTGCTGCTGATTTTTTTGCTCCTAAAAAATGATCAAGTTTTTCATAACAGTCTGTATGAGCATCAAAGTGTACTAAAGTTATTTTTTTCCCTTTTGTTAATTTAGAATTTTTTTTTGCTAAACTTTGCACAATTCCACCGGTTACAGAATGGTCACCTCCAATTGAGACTACAGGTTTTTCTGCATTTTCGATATGATCATAAAACGCTGAAATTCTTTCGATACATTTTTCATTATCATTAGCTTCTGGAAAAGGTACATCTCCTAAATCATGAATTTTATTTTGCTTCCATGGATCAATTCCATATTGAAGATGAGATCTTCTTAACATCGCTGAAATATTTCTCACTGCTCTTGGTCCTAAATGTTGATCTCTTTCAGTGGTTCCATTTCCTGTACTATGAGGCACTCCTACTAAAGCAATATCGCAATTCTTAGGATCGGGATCATTTTTGCATCTAAATAGGGTTGGTATACCCCACCAATAAAGTGTCTCCATCATTATCTTATCTTCTTCACTGATCATTAATTTAATATTACATAATTAATAAAAATATAAAGAAGAAAGATTCTGTGATATACGGGACAATGCCTACAAAAAATAATAATCCCAAAGGAATAATCCTTATATTATTGGCTATGATGGTTTTTTCAGTGCAAGATTCCATCATGAAGTACATTTATAATTTTGCATCCCTGTATGAAGTTTATCTCATTAGAACTTTGGTGAGTTTTATAATTATATTAACATTTTTAAAATTATCAAAAAAACCAATAATATTGAAAAGCAAATATCCACTGTTAACTTCTTTAAGAGTAATTCTTTTTTTTTTCGGATTTAGTTCTTTTTATATTGCTTTAACTGTTATGCCCTTAGCTACAGCTACTGCATTATTTTTTGTTACTCCTTTTTTAATTACAATTTTTGCAAATTTGTTTTTAAAAGAATATATTGGACTTAGAAGGTGGACAGCAGTTGTGATTGGTTTCATTGGAGTATACATAATATTAAATCCTGACTTCAATAATTTTGACTATCTAAGTTTAACACCTATTTTATGTGCGTTCTGTTATTCCTTATCCATGATAATTATTAAAAAAACTTCAGACAAAGACAATGTCTATACACAAACATTTACATTTTATCTTGGAGCAATAATAATTAGCTCAATTTTTTATTTTTTTATTGGTGATGGACAATATAACAATACAAATCATCCTGCTGCTCAATTTATATTTAGAGAATGGTTTTTAAATTTAGAAGTTTCTATGGTGTTAATGATTGCAACTGGTGTTACAGCCTCAGCAGCTTTTTTATTTTTATTTACAGCGTATAGCATCGCATCTCCTTCAGTAGTTTCGCCTTTCGAATATTCAATATTATTATGGTCTTCTTTGAGTGGTTGGATATTTTTTGATGAAATACCAACTTTCAACACTATAATTGGAATAATTATAATTGTAAGTTGTGGCATTTATATTTTTATACGTGAAAAGGCTCAGAACCAGTCTATAGTAACAGAAAAACCTTTGAGATAGATGTCTAGTAGTTTAATTCCTACCATAAATATATCTTCAATAGTTAAAAATGATTTTGATACACCAATTTCAACAAAAACTATAAAAAAAATTAAAAAGGCTTGTATTGAAGTTGGGTTTTTTCAAATAACAGGTCATGGAATTAGTAAAAAAAATATAAAAGAAGTTTGCAAAGTAGGAAATAAATTTTTTAATTCTACAAAAAAAAATAAAAAAAAATTAGCTCCTAATAAATGGAATAAAAAAAATAAAAATATTTATAGAGGTTATTTTCCAAATGAAGTTAACGGAAAAGAAGGGTTAGATATAGGTGATTTAAAAGTAACAAAAAATTATGCAAAAAAAATAAAAAATAAATATATAGAATATTTAAATTTAAAAAAATCTATTAATAAAAATTCCATTAAGATAGTATCAAATTATTTTGATAAAATTTTTATATTAGGTGACATATTGTTCAAAGCTATTATTAAAATCTATAAAAAAGATATAAATAAATCCAAAAAAGTTTTCTCGAGATTAAAAACATTAAGCACATTAAGATTTAACTATTATCCAAATCAAAACAAACCTGTAGAAATTTCCGAACAAGACGGTATAGCCCTTGGATGCGAAACTCACGTAGATAGTGGAATATTTACAATTCTTTATCAAGACAAAAAAGGTGGTCTGCAAGTTCAAAATAGAAAAAATAAAAAATGGTACAATGTACCATTTAATAAAAATGCACTAGTAGTTAATACTGGCTTGGCGCTAGAATATTTGACCAAAGGAAAGTTTAAAGCAACAAATCATAGAGTTCTCTGGAATAAAACAAAAAGAATGTCTATCCCATTTTTCTTTGAACCTTCCTTTGATTTTAAAATGAACAAATCTTTCTTAAATGGATCATTAGAAAATAAAAATAATGATATTATTTATGAAAAATTTTTAAATAGTTCTCTAAAAAAATTCATAGAATATAAACGTTAAATCAAATAATTTGTTCTAATGTATTAATTAAGGATATATGAAAAATAAAAAAAAAAGTATCTGTATAATGTCTGCTTTTTACAATGAAGAAGAAAATTTGGAAAAATTTATAAAAAATTTTGAGATAACAAGATCTCAATTGTTAAAAAAAGGATATTCCGTTAATTTAATTTTAGTCAATGATGGAAGTACTGATGAGTCAATAAAAATAGTAAAAAAAAAGATTTCATCAAAAAAATTTATAGAGCTAATCAGTTTAGACAAAAATTATGGACAACAAATAGCAATATATATTGCACTCAAAGAAAAAAAGGCAGATTTTTATGGCGCAATAGACTCAGATTGCCAACAAAACTCAAATTTTTTTATTAAAATGATTGACCGCCTTAGATCTAACAAGCTTGAACTTTTGCAGATGAAAAAAAAATATGGGAATTACGAAGGCGCAATAAAAAAGTTTCTATCAAAAGTTTTTTATTATGTATTTTCTCATCTCGCTAATATTAATATTCAACCTGGATCTTCAGATTTTTACCTTTTTACAAATAAAGTTAGAAACAAAATAATTTCTACTAGTATTTCAAAATTTTTTCTTAGAGGCTTTATTCATTGGAATAATTTTAAAAAGGAATATCTTGAATATACACCCTCAAAAAGAACTAAGGGTAAATCGAAATATAACGTTTATAAACAATTAGATTTTGCTTTAACAGCTATGTACTTATATGGAAAAAAAATGTTTGTAAAAATGTTTATTTTTTTAATTTTTTTAAGTATTTCCTTTATTATATATTTATTTTTCAAAGATTATTTCTTAAGTTCAGAAATAACAGAATTATTAATAGTAAAAATTTTAATTACATTTTTTGGAGTAATTAACTTATTTTTGTGTTGTACCTTAACTTTTTTCATAATAAAGTTTAGACAAAATATTTCAATCAAACCCAGATATAAATTTGAGAAATAAATTTCAACTTTTAAATAAGATTAATCATAGAACAATAATTTTATCTATTTTTTTAATATTTTTAGCACTTAATTTTTTATATTTATATTCATTTGATGATTACTTTGATGATTGGAACTTTTTTTATACCGTAGATTCTGAAGTAAGCAATCAAGAAACATGGCAAAGACATTATCATGGAGATAAAGGTGATTACATAATGAGAGAAGCCTTTCCGTGGGTTTTTGCTTATTTTACAAAATATTTATTAAAATTTATTGGTTATAGTGTAGAGAGCACTCACTATTTTTTATTATCATTTTCTATTATTTCAATTTTTGTTTTTTATAAATTATCTAGTTTTTTATCTAAAGATTTTAATTTTAAAATTATGGTATTAATTTTATTTTCCTTAAATCTTTTTTTAATAAGAGAATTAAATTCTTTTAGACCGCACTCGCCTACTTTATTATTTAGTTTAGTAAGCAGCTATTATTTTATTAAAATCTTTATTAAAAATTTAGTTACAAAAAAAAATTATTTTATTTACTTTTTCTCAACTTTTTTAATGATTGCATTATGGCCTCAAAGCCTAGCTTTTTTTGCTGGACAAATAGTATTTGCGTTTATTTTTTTTTCGAATTTTAAAAGATTTTTAGTATTACCTGCTATTTTCATTTCATATGTTTTACTTAATATTGACTATATATTTTATCTTACTGTAGATTTTGAATGGGGATACACACCTTTTGAGAAAAAATTTTTTTTGAATTATTTTTTTAGATCTTTTTTTGGATCAATTTTATTTGGCGGTTTCATGTTAACACTATTTGCCTATTTTCTAATAAAAAAAATATTTTCTTTTAATTTAAAATTAAATTTTAAATCGTTCAAAAAAAAAGAATTAACTCCAATAAATTATTTTTTAACGATTATACTAACTGTATATTCATTATGTATTATGTATTCTTTATTTAAAACTTCTGTGATGGCACCAAAATATTTTATACCTCTGCTTCCAATAATTATTCTTTGGATTGGTTATAATATTTATTCAACGAAAAATAACTTTTTATATTTTGGAACAATAATTTTAACAATAATCAATTGTATATATTTTTGGAACGATATTCAAATAGATCGTCCACCTAATAAAGAGGTGCTGAAAATTATTTCTGATAGTAAATTTAGAGAAGTTTACATAGCCAAATCTGGAGCGGGCGATACTGCTTTTAGTCATTATTTGAATCACTACAATATTGCTATAAATAAAAATATAAATTTCAAAAAGTATGACAAAAATCTATCATTTCCTAACCAGTTTTGGTTTTTGTGTCCAAATAACCCAAGATTTGCTTACGGAAAAAATGATCTGCCTGATGAAGAAAAATGTTATGTTTTTCATGAAAATGAAAGTTTTAAATTAATTAAAAAGATTAGATTGCCAGATTATTTACTTTATTTGGTTAAAAAAAAATAATCTTTTAAATTTTTTTTTCCCATTTAATTGAACTTTTTAAAATATATTCAATTTTATTATATTTTGGTTTCCATTTTAAAATTTTTCTCATTTTATTAATACTTGCATAACTAACCGAAATCTCCCCTTTTCTTTTTTTCATAAATTTTATTCTGGTTGATTTATTAATTTTTTCTTGAAATAATTTTACTATACTCAGAACAGAATATCCTACCCCATACCCACAATTAATTAATAATGATTTTCTCTTTTTAATTAAATAATCTAGACATTTTACATGTAGTAAAGCTAAATCTGAAACATGGATAAAATCTCTTACGCAAGTTCCATCTTTAGTATCGTGATTATTACCATAAATATTAATAATTGGATTTTTTTTAAAAGATTTTTTTGCAAGTATTTTAAAAAAACTTTTGTTTTTTTTGCTCATTATTCCTAGTTTGCCAGATGAACTTGCTCCACATGCGTTAAAAAGTCTTAAAATAGAATAATTGTAATTATAAATTTTTGAATATTTTTTAATAATTTTTTCACATTTTAATTTTGTATAAGCATAATAATTGCTTGGTTTTAAAGGCATTGTTTCTACAGCTGCTCTAGGAACATTTCCATAAACACTTGCAGAAGATGAAAAAATAAAATTTACCACCTTAGAATTTTTACATGATTTAATTAAATTTAACGTACCATTAATATTATTTCTAAAGTATTTTCTTTTTTTTTTTTCTGATTCTATTGGATCAATCAATCCAGCTAAATGAATTATTGTATGTATTTTTTTTTTATTAATTATTTTTTTTAATAAATTTATATTATTAATATCAGCCTTAATAAATTCAGCTTTTGTATTAATTAATCTTTTAAAGCCTGTTTTTAAATTATCTATAATAAAAATATTTGAATTAGTTTTTACTAGTTTTTCAACCACATGACTTCCTATGTATCCCGCTCCTCCTGTTACTAAAATATTGTTCATATGAAAACGTTAAATTTTTTAATAAAATAATTTTATATATTATAAACAATTTATACAAAAAACTCGGAATATTATTTATTCAGTTTTAAATAGTGTTTTCTAATTAGCGTTTATAAAAGTAGTAACTTAGTTGCAAGATTCCTATTTTTTGGTATATTTTCATATAAAGCGATACATAACTCGTCGTTATTTCCAATACGAAAGTGGGATCGGTCGTCTTTAAATTTGTTATTTAGAGGAGACTAAATGAAATTTGGATATTTCTGTAATACTACAAACTGGACTCATAAGCCTTATAACCATCTTTTAAACGAAACTCGTGAAATTACAGAATATTGTGATCAAAGTAACTGGGACTCTATATGGTATACCGAACATCATTTTAATCATGAAGGAATGGAGTCTCTTACAAATCCATTAATGATGGGTGTTGACGCAGCAGCCAGAACCAAAAAAATTAGAATTGGACAAGCGTGCAATGTAATTACTTTTCATAATCCAATAAGAATGGCTGAAGATATTGCGCTCCTTGATCAACTATCAAAAGGAAGAGTCGAGGTTGGTATTGGTAGAGGAATTTATGGTAGAGAGGCAATAAATCTGAATAAAGAAGCAGATATGAAAGACCAAGCAAAAAACTTTAGATTGTTTGAAGAAACTTTAACAATTTTAAAAAAAGCCTGGAAAGAAAAGTTTTTTAATCACAAAGGTGAATTTTATACTTATCCAGCGCCTAATTACGTTTGGCAACATGATATGAGTCCACCAAATAAAGAGTTGGTAAATCTTGAGACTAATATTATGGAAAATATTAGCGTTGTTCCAAAACCTTACCAAGAACCTTATCCTCCAATCCATCAAGTAGTTGATGGAATTAGGTCAATTGAATGGGCTGCTAAACAAGGATTAAATATTATAATGTGGATACCCACAGTTAAAGCTTTAAAAATTAAATTTGAAGCATTTAAAAATGCTAAATCGGAAGCAGAAAAAAGGAATGTGCCAATGGGAGAAGGTATTTCATTGGTAAGAGATATGTTTGTAGCTGAAACTATGGAAGAAGCAAAAGAAAAAGCTGGTGAACATATGGTAAATTATATGAGATGGGTTTGTCACTGGAGAGGTTTAGGAAATCATATGGACCCAGGTGAAGAATTACCCATAACTAAAGGAAAGTTAGATTTGTTGAGTTATGATTTTCTTCATAAAAGAAATATGCTTTTTGGAACTCCAGAATATGTTGTTGAAAAAATTCATGAACTAAAATCTGAATTAAATTTACAAAATTTGCAAGTATGGTCAAATTTTCCAGGTGTTAAACATGATGATTGTATGAAAAGTATCAAAATGTTTACAGAAAAAGTGATTCCTCATTTTAAAGATAATATAAAGGCAAAAGTTAAAAAAGTTTCGTGACAAAATCTCAGAAAAAAATAACCCCAAAAAAATTATCTGGGGGTCAAGCTACCGTTGCCGCTCTTAAAAAAGAAAAAGTAAAGCATGTATTTGGTTTGATAGGCTCAGCTACAATGGAAATATTTGATGCCTTATACTATGAAAAAAATATAAATTTTATTGGAGTTAGAGATGAAAGAACAGGAACACATATGGCCGATGGATATGCTAGAGCATCAAATAAACCTGGAGTAATTATTGCAGGACAAAATGGCCCTGGTGCAACTAATCTTATAACGGGAGTAGCTCAAGCATCCGCAGCTTTTTCTCCAGTTATTTCTATTGCAGGACACATATCTACAAAACAAAAAATTGAAGATGCTTTTCAAGGAATAGATCAATATTCTTTATTTAAACCTTTAACAAAAAAAACTTGGACCGTAAATAAAACTGAAAAGATTCCTAATATAATTAGTAAAGCATTTAAATTGTCTATGTCACCTAGAAGAGGGCCTGTTCATATAAATCTTCCTAGAAATATTTTATCTAAAAATGCTAACTTTAAAATTAAAGTAGATAAAAAATCATATAAAAATGACAGTTTTAAAAAGGGAAAAAGTAAAGATATTAAAAAAGCTATAAAAATCCTAAATAAATCTGCTAAACCAGTAATCGTTGTAGGTGCTGGAATAAAATATAATGGAAAATATAGAGAAGCGATAAATTTATCAGAAAAAATAAATGCACCAATTGTAACATCTGCCGGACACGGTGATGCTATACCTTTTGATTATAAATTAAATGCTGGACAAATGGGTCCGAGAGGTAATCCAGTTGCAACTAAGTTGGTGAAAGAAGCTGATGTTATTTTAGCTCTTGGTACGCGCCTTGGATTTAACTCAACATTTTATTCATTTGAAAATATAAATAAAAACGCAAAAATTATTCAGGTTGAAATAGAAAAAAAAATGCTAGGAAAATATTTTCCTATTGTAATTGGTATTTATGGAGATGCATCTACAGTAGCTAGGCAAATAACTAATGAAATAAATGTAAGTAATTTAAATACCCATATAAGTGATTGGACAAATCAATATTTAACAGAAAGAAAAAAATACTTAAAAGATAGAGATATCACTCATGATAAAAATCCAATCCAACCAAATTCTTTATTTAAAGAATTACGAAAAGTTTTACCAAAAAATTCAGCAATTACTCTTGATGCTGGAACATTGTGTCTTCAAGCAACAGACTCTTTAAAATACTATAATCCACCTTCGCTTTTTACTCCTTTAGATTTTGGTCTTGTAGGTTTTTCATTTGCATGTGGATTAGGAGTGAAACTTGCAAGACCTGAAAAAACTGTAGTTAGTTTGATGGGTGATGGTGGCTTTGGAATGACAATATCTGAATTAAGTACGGCTGTAGAATATGGTATTAATACAATTACAGTTGTTATGAACAATAATAGCTGGGGTGCTGAAAAAGCTTATCAAAAAGATTTTTTTGGAAAAAGATATATAGGAGCGGACATAAAAAGTCCTCCCTTTGATGAGGTTGCTGAGCTTTACGGAGCAAAAGGTTTTAAAGTAAAAAAATTTTCAGAAATAAAGGAAGCATTGAAAGCTGCAATAAAATGTAATAAGCCTGCTGTGATTAATGTTGATGTAGATCCCAACGCTTTATATAGTTTTAGGAGAGACAGTTTTAAACATAAAACAAAAAAATGAAATTAAACTTAAGAAAATTAAATAAATTTGTTGATAAAACATTTATTGAGGGAGGAAAAAAAGCTAAAGAACCTGTTTTATTAGTTTCAGTTGCTGCTGTAATTCAAAATCCTTGGCACGGTAGAGGATTTGTAAAAAATTTAAAACCAATAATTTTGGATCTAGCACCAAAACTTGGAGATATTTTGGTTCCAGAATTAATTAAAGAAATAGGATCACCAAATAAAATTTTAGCTTATGGAAAGGCAGGTATAGTTGGTTTGTCTGGAGAAATCGAACATGCATCAGCTTTCATTCATACATTAAGATTTGGTAATAAATTTAGAGAGGCTGTGGGAGGAACTTCATATTTAAGTTTTACGAATACAAGGGGGCCAGCGGGGTCAAAAATATCTATTCCAATGATGCATAAAAAGGATGCTGGATTAAGACCTTTTTACTTAACGCATGAATTTACAATTCACGACGCTCCTTTTGATAATGAAATTGTAATTGCAATTGGAGGAGCTTCAAGTGGTAGAGCTCATGCTAGAACTGGGGACAGATATCAGGATATGAAAGAAATGGGACTAAAAAATCCTAAATAATTTTATGTCTCAAACATCAGAAAAATATAAAACAAATTATTATTTTAAAAAAATTAATGATTTAAGCCCTATAATATTTATCCATGGAGTGGGCTTAACAAATGAAATGTGGGTCCCTCAAGTTGAATTTTTTAAAAATTCTAATGTTATTACATATGACTTATTAGGACATGGAAAAACACCCCTGGAAAAAAAACAATTAACATTTGAAGATTTTGTAAAACAATTATCAAATTTAATTGAAGAATTAGAGTTAAAAAAAATTCATTTAATTGGTTTTTCTCTAGGTTCATTAATTGCTAGACATTTTGCAGCTAAATACAGTGATAAATTAAATTCATTAGTGCTTCATGCTTCTATATATAAAAGGTCTCTTGAGCAAAAAAGAATAGTTGAAAATAGGTATGAATTAATGAAAAATGATCGTCCCGCATCTAAAGATAGAGCCATAAGAAGATGGTTTACAGCTGAGTGTTTAAAAAATAATCCAAAAATGTATGATAAAATATATTCAATATTAGATGAAAATGACCCCGAAAATTTACTCAAAACTTATCGACTATTTGTAAAATATGAAGATGAGGATGATATTTTTGATCAAATTACTTCAAATACACTTGTAACAACAGGACAACATGACGTAGGATCAACAACTGATATGGCTATAAATTTAAGCGAAAAAATTAAAGGTGCTGAATATATTGAAATAAAAAATGGAAAACATTTGTGTAATATTGAATGTGCAAAAGATTTTAATAAAATAATAGAAAAGTTTATTGATAAAAACTATGACCAAGCTTAAAGAATATAAAATGTTTATTGATGGTTTGTGGATTGAATCCGAAACAAGAAAAACTTTCGAAACATTAAATCCAGAAAACAATGAGCCCTGGGCAAAAGTTCCCGAAGCTAGTTTTAAAGA
>CEUZ01018188.1_pt1 | contig 13325 bp, 15 predicted proteins | sample 361511 | NCBI WGS metagenome assembly CEUZ01 (sample SAMEA2622822, study PRJEB7988) | marine metagenome | biome: marine biome (ENVO:00000447); feature: surface water layer (ENVO:00002042); material: "saline water (ENVO:00002010), including plankton (ENVO:xxxxxxxx)" | depth 5 m
GCCTTAAATTCAGATAGCTCCGTAAAAAAATTAAAAGGAGCCAAGCGACCCATTAATAAATTGAAAGAGAGGGCTAAACAGATTGCCGCTCTCGATTCAGTTGATTGGGTGACTTCATTTACTGAGGATACCCCTTTGAAGTTAATTAAGGAGCTGGAACCGGATGTTTTAGTTAAGGGCAAGGACTATAAAGTGAAAGACATTGCTGGCTCCAAAGAAGTCCTTTTCAAAGGTGGGCAGGTAAAAACCATTAAACTGGTCAAAGGCGTCTCAACTTCTAATTTAATTAAAAAAATTAAAGACTTGGACTTTTAAAACTGTTAACCATTGCAAGCACAACCAGGTGGCTTGTGACATGTGTAACTTTTATTGATACAGCTGTTCCCACAAGCTTTTCCCTTTTTGCATATTTTACAACAAGTCATTTTTGTTGGATCAGTTACAAGACCTGGTAATTCAACTTTATTAAGTTGAGGATCTAAATCGTTTAAGTCTAAATTATTTGATAAGTCATTGATTTCGTTAAAACCAAAAATCAATGAGGCTGTTAAAGTAATTAGCGTCAAGTAGATGTATTTATTCATTTATTTAATATTACTCTCTATAAACTTTCTTTTTTCCATTTCTATGAGGGATTCTATATCTTCATGTCCTTCTTCTGAGAATCTGTTTTTAATGAGTTTAAAATTAAGATTAATTAATTCTAAAGACTTCTTTGCATCTTTTTGTGTTTTTAAATCCACAACTCCTTGTTTTGCTTTCTCTTCAGAAGCCTGTTTCCATCCCATCAATGTTATAAATTCTTTCGTAGTAGACTGTACAAGGAAATCATCAATCTCTTTAAAGCTGTCATATTTCTGTTTCGGGTCATCCAATTCGGTCCATTCATCAAACAAGTCAAATTGACACTGAAGCAAATAGCTTTGTTGGTCGTATGCTTCTGACCATTCATTCAATGCTTCGTGTTGTTCTGCGATATAAGTCTCAGCTTCCATTAGTGCTTTCTCAGCTTTTAAAAGACGCTTTTTAGTATGACGTAGACTAGTGACGACCCATACAAAAATACACCAAGTTAAATAGGCAACAGCCCAGAACCAAATACTCATCACAAATCTTTAAAAAGAAAATGATGCCTAGCTACAGTCATTGAAGAATCCATTAGCATGATTGTCAGGTTCATCCTCATCAAGGTACTGATACTGGCGGTATAGTTTTCCTGTCTCTTCGTCGTCAGTTACGAGAAAATTATCAGGTTGTTGGTTGTAGTGCTTTGTTAAGAGAACTGTTGGAATAATTAAACCAAGAAAAGTAAAAGTGGATTGGGCTAATAAAAGAAAACTAAAATCCCTGAAAGCATAACTAAGTAACATGAAAGAAAGAAAGGCTACAACTGATATAGCCCACCAAAATAATAACCACCAATTAAACATCTATCTCGAAAGCAGTTTTACTATCTTGGACATCTGTAAAAGGATAACCAGATTCACACATCGTTTGTGAGGACTTCATGGCATTATCTATTCCTTGGCTTACAAAGACTTCTCTGCCAAGTTCAGATTTAACTTCTATGATTGTAGAGCTCCTAAAGCTCGGAAAGCTTTTAGGTCTGAAAAGAATATAACCTGAATCCAATTTAACCCATGCATAGAGCAGCACTTCTATTGGTCTTTTTAGATCTACTTTAATTGTAGCTTTAATTGAAGAACCCTCTTCTACTTCTTCATGTGCTTTAAGAGCAATGACTGGATTTTTACAGACGCACCAAGGTTGTTCCATTTTGAAACCTATGAACTGTTTAGCATCGTTACTTCCATCCTTAGTAAGTATTAGAGTATATTCAGAGGATGAGAAGATGTTCCAGTCGTCAATTGTTTTAATATCAATCTCGCTGAATATGGAGCTAGAAAGAAGAGTTGATAAAAGACTAAACACTAAAAGTTTAGAAGTAGCTAAATAGTTTTGGTTTTTACTCATCTCAATATCTCCTATGCTCTAGTAAAAAAGATTTCCTTTTTCTCTTTCAGAAATAACATACTCCCAATAATCTGCACCCCTATCATCTTGATTAGTATCGTAAATATCTCCTCTCAGGAGATAATCAACCTCTGCTTCAGATCCAAAATTAAATGTACCTGCTTCTGGAATGTATTTTTCTTCCCAGACATCTTTTATATCAATAGAATCTTTAAAGTCCTTAGGTAACCCATATCTAGGTGGATAACTTGAGTTCCAAGTCACCTCTATAAAGGAGTTAATTTTATTATTCTTTCTTTTTACAGATACTGTACTCAAAATTAACTGAGCTCTTTTCTTAGCAAACTGGGAAGCTTCTCTAAAACTTCGAAAGAGTTTTTTGCGTTCATACATATTATTCATCTTTAGTTTCTCCTTCTTCTATAAGAATGACCCACCGTGATTAAAGATCCATTCATGCTTTGTACAACATAGGCATTAAGTTGCTTTCTTATTTTCTTTAAATCTTCAGCTTCTAGTTCTGATGGAAGTAAATTTCTATTCTTTTTATTTATAAAGAAAACTTTAGCCCCATGGCCGTCGTAAAAAACTTCTCCGTATTTCAATATATGTTCTATGGCTTTTTTAGAAATTCCTCTTTGTTGCATTCTTTTTAGAGAATGATTGGTGTAATTAATGTCCATACTTAAACAGACGGACCAAGTGGGGATTTGTTACAAAAAGTATTCTTTATTGAAAAGAAGAAAAATTATGTTAAATTTTTTCTATGAGACTCTTTTTAGCTTTAGTAGGATTTCTTTTTCTTAGTACAGTCTTCTCAGAAGAATGGAATTGTACTTCTTCTTCTTTTTCTACAATTAATGACGACATAACTGATCTTTCCTGTCTTAGTACAGTTGGAAAAACATTTTCATATAATCAAAGTATTCATAATGAAGAGAAGATCTCAGAATTCTTGTTTGGACTTGGTCCTGATATAAGAGTAACTCTTAAAGGCCGTTTAGGAACTTATATGGAGGGTGTAACTTTAGGAGGGTTGAGAATATTAGCTAAAGTAAATTATCACAATGGAGATACTTATGAAGGAGAGCTAAAAGGAGGGTTGTTAAACGGAAAAGGAACTTTCTTCAATAAAGAAGAAGCTTACATATATCAAGGAGATTTCATTGATAGCTGGGAGACAGGTCAAGGAAGAAAGACTAGTCTCGATTCCGCCATAATTATAGAAGGTGAATTCTTAGAAGGCATACCTCATGGTTTTGTAGTTGTTACAAACAATAAGTTTGGTCCAAATAATGATCAACTTTATCGTTATGAAGGACAGGCTTTTGAAGGGAAGTCACATGGTCTAGGAAAAGAAACCATTAGCTCTTCTTCTAAAATAATTGGCATAGGAGTTGAAGTTAGAGAAGATGAAAATGGATTTTATATAGGTAGGATATTAGAAAATTCTCCAGCAAGTAATTCTAAAAAAATTTCAATATATGATTCTATTATCTCAATAAGTGATAGAGGTAAAACAGAATTATTTGTTCAAAAATTAAATCTTGAAGAAGTGGTTAACTTATTAAGGGGAAAAGAAGGAAATTCTGTCCGATTAACTTTGAAAGATAGTTCTAGCGGAGAAACAAAAGAAGTAAAGCTAAAAAGAAAAGAAATGTATGTTAAGTCGCATTATGTTTACGAAGGTATGTTTATAGAAGATGAAAAAGAAGGTTTCGGAAAGGCAGTTTATGAAAATGGATCTATTTATGAGGGAACTTGGAGGAAAAATAATTGGCATGGTTTTGGAAAAAGGACTTGGGGTCAGGGACAAGTATTCTATGGATCATATAAAGATGGCAATTGTGAAGGAACAGGAATTCAATTAAACGCAGAATACGAGATAGTCTATTATGGAGGTTTTCTAGACTGCTTAGCCCATGGTTATGGAGGTTCTATTTTCGAAACAGAAGACGGGGGGAAGATTATAAAATCTGGAAATTTTGAAAATAATATGCTCAATGGCTATGGAGAAGCCACTTATCCTGATGGTGCAACTTATAAAGGTTATTGGGTTGATGATGAGTGGAGGGGTCAAGGAGAGGCATATTTTCCAGAATTCAAAGAAACTCATATAGGTGTTTGGGAGACCTCATTTTATAGACTTGATGGCGAAGGATCGCTCCTAACACCAAGTTTTCAATATTTCGGTGAGTTTAAAGATAATGTACCACATGGCATAGGAAGAATTAGATATAGAGAAACCAATAAGAAACAGTGGGGAGAAGAAAGACGTGTTAGATATGAAGAAAATAAACTAGCTGAATTTCTTCCGCCTATAATTGAATCTCAAGAAAAAAGAGTTGCCATGATAATAGGAAACTCTGCTTATATGTCCTCCAGGCTGGAAGGTAGTTTAGATGATTCCTATGGAATGGCTGCTACTCTTGAAGAATTAGGCTTTAGAGTCATGCATAAAACCAATCTAAAGCAGAAGTCTTTTAGAGAAGCCATATGGGAATTCTCAGAATATGTTGCTTCACTTGGACCTAATGCTACGGCTCTTTTTTACTATGCTGGACATGCAGTTCAATTGGAAAATCAAAATTTTCTAATCCCCATAGACTCTAGGATGGAAGACCAAAAAGAAATTGAGCTTGAGGCTATTAATGCTGAAATAATTCTAAATGCTCTGAATAAAGCAAGTAAGGGAACTAAGATATTGATATTAGATGCTTGCAGGAATAATCCTTTTAAAAGTTTAACTAGATCTTCTTCTGGAGGCTTAGCTCAAATGTCTGCACCTGTAGGCACTTTTATAGCCTATTCAACTGCCCCCGGAGCTTTAGCAGTAGATATAACCTCAGATGGTTATAGCATCTATACGGGAAATCTTATTAATAATATAAAGATTCAGGGAATAACCATTGAAGAGGTTTTTAAAAGAACAAGGGCTGATGTAGTTAGACAGAGTCAGAATAAGCAAGTCCCTTGGGATTCATCTTCTTTAATTGGAGACTTTTACTTTAATAAATAAACATTTTTGTAACGTTTAAGCATTTCATTCGTTACCTTTTTAGCAAGGCAATAAAGTCTTGTTAATAAAAGGGAATATTATGAATAACAACGAAGCAATTAATATACAAGAAAAAGAAGAAGATGTGAGATATGCCAGAAATACTCTGTATGTATTGGTGGGTCTTACTGTTCTTGGAGCCTTTATTTTTACTGATTCTTGGCGCTTAATAGATGCTGGTCTTATAGCCATTTTAGCTTATCTAGTAACTTTTAATAACTCAAAGACAGCTTTACTAATTGCATGTATTTATTATGCAATCGATTCAATATTGGCTTTCTCAGAATATGGAGTATCTGGTTGGATGGTCAGAGGGGTTATCCACTATCTTCTAATTAGAGGAACTATCAGTATTTATCAGCTAGACAGAGCAAAGAGGGGTCTTATTCCGTCTTATACTCAATAATACAGTCCAAGTAAGGGGTCTTAAAAGATTCCTTACTTGCATTGTTTTTGGTAGATTGAATATGTGGATGAATTTGAGAAAAAGCTTTGTGATGAAGATCTAAGGAAGAAATTGGTAGGCATTGCAATGAATAGAACTAAAGACTTAGATGAAGCCTATGATCTAGTCCAACAAACCTATGAAAAAGCCTTAAAGAATAGAGACTCTTTTAGGGGTGAAAAGATTGATCCTTGGGTAGTAACGATCTTAAAGAATCTATTTATTGACTCAACTCGTAAGAAGAAAATGGAACCAATTGATGACAGTACTCCTGAACCAGCTGCTCTTGGAGATCAAGAAATGGAACTTCTGGAGAGGGATGCTGAAAATTGCTTTAAACAATTATCTACCTTGGAAAGAGATCTTATAACTTGCAGACGGAGGGGAGATACTTATCAGGAGTTAGCTGAATTGTGGGAAATAACTTCTGGAAATGCTCGGCTTATGTATCACAGAGCAAAAATTAGATTTATGGAATGCTTAGAGGGTGAGGTGGTATATGAAGCCTGAAGATGAAATCCTCTTAACTGACTATTTAGAAGGTGATTTAGAGGCTTCTAAAGTTGAATATGTAGAGAAGCTCTTAAAAGAGGATACGGAAGCACAGAAACTAATGAATCAATTAAAAAAAGCGGAAATTGAAATTGATTCGGTTTTAAATTCAGATACTTTTAATGAGTTAGATAAGAAAGTTAGTTCTTTCTTAGAATCTAAGTTTTCAGAAAATAAATTATTTGATTCACTAAAATCCTTTTTTATACCTCAAGCCTTATTGGGTTATGCCTTAACCGGACTAGTCTTCTTTAACATCGGAACCGGGGGTTTGTCTTTCAGTGAAAACCCCGGATATTTAACTGGATTTAATTACAACGAACCCTTTGAGAAGGCTTATTTAAAATATAGAGGTTCAAACGACTCAGATGCCGATGAACATATAAAGGAAGCTATCCAATTAATGGTTAATGAGAAGAAGGGATCTGGAAAGATTAAGTATGGTTCTGAGGAAATAACTATCACGCTTATAAATCAAAAAATAAGTGAAGAGGACTTAAACTGTTTCGAAGGTAGCGAACAAAGGCAAAATTCTGAGAGACAATTCTTATTTTGCAATTCACGAGAAGGTTCTTCTTTACTTTTCAAGTCAAAAAAATAACTTTGTAACATTCCTAAATCATCTCCGTTGTCTAAGAAACAATTGGAGAAATTTATGAATTACGAAGAAGCAAAAAGCCAAACCAACAAAAGACTTTTAAGATTTGCTTGGGGCTTAGAAATTTTCTTTTGCATAGCAGGAGTATTAATTGCCTTTTCATTGGCCTTTTCAGGATTAGCCAGAGGAGACGAGCTCTCTTCTATAGGCTTCACAGATTGGTTAGGTTTTGGCGTGGTAGGAATTGTGTTGTGTGCTATTGCTTTAACGGAGTTAGTAAAAATACCAACTGTACAAGGGATCCTTTACGCTAAATCTTTAAAAACCAAAGTTTTATGTAGCTTATTTTTAATGGCTATCTGTTTCTTAACCTTTGAGACCATGACTCAAGGTTTAGAACAAAATATTGCTAATCGAGAAATTGCTATTGAGAAACCCAGAATAAAATTAATTAGTTTTAATGAAAGATCTGTCTTAATTGATAAAGAAATCAGTTCAATAAAATCATTAACTCCAGAACAGATAAAAAAATCAGCTAAAAAGGGACTTGATTCTCAGCTTTTAGTGTTAGAGGGTCAAATTTCTGACCTTGAAAACAGGTTAGTCGCCCTGAGAGCTCCCAAAGACAGTGCAGAAGTCACTGAAATAAAAAGACAAATTGTTGCACTAAATCAATCAAAACAAGAATCCAAAGATTTGTTTACCCAAGAATTATCCCGTCTAAGTGAAGAGTTAAATAATTTAAATCGGAATGAACAAGAGGAGCTAAAAAATTCTATTTTTAAGGGATCAATTAGATCGAATTATGAAAAACAAAGATCTTTTATAGTAAGTCGAAAAGGGGATCTAGATAGTTCTTATAGAAAAGAAATTTCTGACTATGACTCGCTCATAGATCAATTAGGAAAAAAAATCTTATCTCTTAGTCAGGTTGATAATGAAAGTCAGGGTGAAATTAAGGAAATCAATTCTACCATTCAGAGATTGAATCAAGAAAAAGGTAGACTCATAACAAAAAGCAATAAAGCTATAGAAAAAGATTTAATTACCCAAGAAAGAAAAGCCATCTCCATAGAGGCCTTGTTAGATGAAAAAGGGGAGCTGCTGGCAGAAGCAGAGGTTATGAGAAATCAAATAAATATTGAATCTAATAAATCGTTTATCCACAGGATAGCCTCTAGGATCTTTGGTAAAGATAGCGCCGCAGATTTAACTAAAGAACAGGTTTCTTTGGTATCGCTAATTTTTATTATTTCAGTAGCTTCAATAGTATCCATTTCAGGACCAATTATGGCTTTTATGTCTGTATCAAATTCAATTGAACAGACTGATTTAAAGAGAAAATCAAGAACTCGAAGTACTTTTAGGAGAATGTTAATAGATTTAAGAAAACGCTTAAGAAAACCTAAGGTAGTGACAAAAACTGAGGAAAAAGAAGTTATAAAAGAAGTGGTTAAAGAAGTAAAAGTGGATAGACCAGTATTCAATACGGTTGAAGTGCCCACTCCGGTAGAAGTAACAAGATTCGTTGGCGTACCAGTGCCTACTGATCCAAAAAATCTACCAGAATTCCATAACGACCAGGAAGGTCAGTTCACTCCACTGAAGGATTTAATAGGAGTAACAAAATGAAAAATACCGCTTACGACGCAAGTGCTGTAGATACTTATATAAATGAATTAAATAGCAGGGAAGCTGAGATAACTAGATCCATGAAGATTCAGAATTTTAAGAGAGAGGTACCGGCTAGAGTTTTTCTTTGGTGTGGTTACGCTGTCCCTATTATCATTCTTATTCTCATATTAGGTTTTGCAATTAACAAAGCTTTAAGTTTTGAAAGAGTAGAAAAAACAGTTATAGAGAACTCAGCTCATGAATCAACGAATCAAACAGAATCTTTTTCATCAGATCGAATTATAGACGTAGATGAAATTCTAAGTGAGGAGCCTACTTTTCCTATAGAAGTTGAAAAAGAGCCCTCAGAAGAAGGGGTAGTAAGAAATTATGTTATTTTCGACACCATTTCCTTTAGTGGAGAAATTCTAAATCAAGTTGTTGTAGGAAGAAAATATGAAACTCCTGGATCTCAACCCAAAGAAAGTTGGTGTTATGTAGATAGATCTGCTTATCCAGGATTTGCGCCAACTTTATATTTGGTGCGTCTCGAAGGAGAAAAAAGGACTCAAACACATTTAACTCAAGATATGGCTGATGATTTCGGAGTGTCTTTAAACGAATTAAAAAGAGCTCAAAATAAGTGCAACATTTAATTAAAAAAGCTTCCTTTTTAATCTTCATATTATCTTTAGTTAGTTTCAACCTTTCTGCCTCTCCCACTCAAATTTTCAATAATAATGTTGAAGGAGTAGTTATGGTGATGACAGAGAAGGGCTTAGGTTCTGGTACTATTATTTCCGAAAAAGGTTATGTGCTAACAAACTGGCATGTGATAGAAGATGCAAAAGACCTTACCATTTGCATCTATGGCTTTCCGTCATTTGAGCAATGTATCTTTGAAGTGATTCAGATTAAAGTAAACCCTTTAAAAGACCTTGCGCTATTAAAAATTATTAATCCACCCAAAAAATTAAAACCTATAAAAATCAGCATTGTTATAGCAAAAACAGGTTCTAAAGTTCATGCAATAGGACATCCTGAAGGCGAGATTTGGACTTACACCCAGGGGTATATCAGTCAACATAGAGAAAATTTTGAATGGCATTACAGAGATGAAAAGCAAGAAGAACCGGAATTTCAGTCAGATGTCTACCAGACACAAACACCTATTGATACTGGAAATTCTGGTGGCCCTTTGTTAAACACTAGTGGCAACCTTATAGGGATAAATACTTTTGGTAGTTTTGAAACAAATTTTATTAATTATGCGATTACTGCAGAAGAAATAATAAGATTTTTAAGTCAATAAGTAATTAATGAAAGCCGTTGTCTAATTTTCTATAAAATAGAATTCCGACATCAATGAAGTGTTTTCCCAAGGTTGTTGCTCTTGTTCAGTAAACTCATAAACTTGGGTCCTAGTCCTTTTAAATACAGTTTCGATAGCTAGACCTGGTACTTTTATGTTTTCAACCAAGTGACCGGTGTACACACTATTGCCATCAAAACCATCGTCTCTGGCTAATTTTCCCGGAGCAGTAGAAAAAGCAATAATAGTTCCCATGGGGGATCTCATCTCAGCTAATCCTAGACCTGTACTGAAATCTTTTGTCCAAGTTTTGTAAGGATTATTTCTACAGGCATCAAGGATGGCTATTTTTATTCCTTGACTGGCTCTGTTCAATGCAGCCATAACTTCATCTGCTTCAATGCTCTCTATCTCTACATCTCTTTGATTTTTTATTCTAGCCCCTATAGGAATAAGATAGTTTTTTCCTGCCACTTGCAGAGCGTGACCAGAGTAAAAGAAAAGGGCAGACGTATTTGAACCAAGCTCTTCTATTTTATCCCCAAATTCCCAAAGGGCTATTTTGAATTCATCTTCATCCACATTAGTTTTTAGGATGACCTCAAATCCAACCTCTTCCAATACCTCTTTCATTGATTGAGCGTCACTTACAGTATTATCCAAGGGAGAGGTTTTGTAGTCTTTATTGCCAATTACTAATGCTAATCTAGCTTCTTCTTTGGGAATTTCCGAAAACATTCCACTTTGAATAATTTCTTTGGTAATTTTAACTGTCCTTTTATTTGAGCTAAAAAATGAAGATATTTGCATCTCTGCTTCAAGATTATCTTCATTATCTTTTAATAATTTAACGGCTTCCTCTACAGTTCTTACTCTTTGCATATAACCATTCTTGTTTTTTATTGAGTAGATCCTTGTTTTTGGAAATAGTTTTCCCGATTTATCTGCAGGACCATTTTTTACAATATTGTCAATGTAAACTGAGGTGTCATCTTCTACTAAACCTACACCTATCCCTAAAAAATCTTCTTGAATGATTTCTCCTTCTTCCCATTCTCCATCGAGTACTTCACCATTTTTATAAGTATAAATTCCCTTTCCATGCCTTTTAGTTCCTTTGAATTGACCTACATAGAAATCTCCATTTTCGTAAACGGATTTCCCATCGATAAGCATGTTTTCTTTAAAAGTGCCTTGATGTAGTATTTTTCCTTCTTTTGAAAACCAAGTACCTTCACCTTCATATTTTCCATCTACAAATTCTCCTTCATAAAAACCAGTATCAGAAATAATTTTTCCTTTTGCTCTTCCTACTGGTTTGTTATCTTTCCAGGTACCTGTTATGAATCCACCATTTTTTAATGTATAAGTTCCTTCTTCCAGATTTCCATCATTAAATATTCCTTCTGCTAGATCCCCATTATCATAACTAAGTGTCCCTTTCCCCTTTGTTCCACTTTCTTGAATCCCCCCGGGATAGGTACGAGAATCATCTGTGGAAACTACCCGTGCTGTATATTTATGTCCAGAATTCCAAACCCAAGTACCTATAGTTCCTTCACGAAGCTGATTTTCTTGAGGAACAAAGTAACCAAGGTAATAGCCTTTTTCATAGAAAAATTTTGCTATTTTGTTTGGATCTATATTGTCTTCTTTCCATATGCCTTCTAAATACCTTCCATCCTTGAAAGTATAAGTACCTTGACCTTCCTTTTTATTCTTAACCCAATTTCCTTCATAAGAAGAGCCATCTATTAAATTTATTTTTCCGTAGCCTTCTCGTCCGCCGTTTTTAAAATCACCTTCATATACTCCCCCATCATTCCACTTATATATACCTTTACCATCTCGCTCTCCCTTACTATTAAACTCTCCCTCGTATGATCCATTATCGTAATTTATTGTTCTAAAAGATCTATCCTTCGAAGAAGAGACCCTTTTTTGTTTATTCGAAGAAAAATAAGCTGCTTCAGATAAAGAACCAGTTATGAGCTCTAATTTCGATTCTCCTCGATCCTCTAGATTTGATTCACTAGGAGAAAAAACAAAATATCTATCTCTAAAGTCATTTGAAATGATTTCATAGGATGTTTTGGAATCAATATTACTGAATCCAAAACAAGGATCCTCTTTAAGGCTGGTTGAAATAAAAGCATTACAGAAGCTTTTTTTAGTCATTCCTAGCCAAATATTTCCAGAAGTCACTACTGATGTAGAGGATACACAAGAAATTAATAGAATAGGAAATAGTAAAGCTGTGCAATATTTAACCACCTTATAATCCTACCACATTGGTGAAAATTTATAATTCAAAATTTGTTCGACTCAGAGACTAGCCTTTAACCCACCTAGAGTTAACTAGGAAACCTGCGAAATTAATATTAATCCTCCTTACTTTTAAGGTCTTTAGCTTCTTTTCTTCTTTCTTCGCTCTTCTCTTTTTTTCCAGTAAGGGTAAAAGCCTTCTTCGCCTTTTGGTCTATTTTTAAACCTCCTGTGCATCCAGAAGTATTGTGTGGGTTCTTTTAAAATAGCTTCTTTATAAGTTTGGTTCATCATCTGTAAGAAATTTTCTTCATTGGCTTTAGAACCTATATCTTCCAAAGTAATTTCGTAACCAGAACCGACCCGCACAACATTAAAAAAGAAAATCTTAGTGCCTTTTTTAAATAGATCCGATGGGAGAGTTACCGTAGCCGCTGGTACTCCAAAAAAGGGGACAAACTCGGCACCCTTGGTACCATAATCTTGATCAGCTGCATACATAAACTTTATGCCATTATTAAGAAACCTTAAACCTCTTCTGGTTTGACGATTAGTAAAGGTCCCAAATAAGTATTTATTCCGGGCTTTAATCATCAGGTAATTCATCACCTTATTTGTCTGTTCTTTATACATGCCACCTGCTTCAAAAATTCTTGAAGTCATCCTTATATCCAACTCAGCATGAGTAGAGTGCTTGAGCAAGATAATGCAACCTTCATTAATCTCATTCAGACGTTCAAAGTTTGATTTCTTGGTTATCAGCTTTTCAATGAATTTATCTGATCGCCACCAGGCTATTCCGGTTTCCAGTAAACCTCTACCCATGTCCTTAAATACTTCCTTAACCATTACCTTTCGGGTTCCTTCGGTTATGTTGGGAAAACAAAGCTTAAGGTTTACTTCGACAATTTTTTTTCTGTGGGTGCCTGATGCATAAAGGATCAATCCTAGAAGCTGCCCAAGGAATAGTTGCAATTGAATTGGTAAAAGACTGGTTAGATAAAGAAGCCCCATTCCCAACCAAGTTAGAAAGTATCTTGGGCTTAGCATGGAAGCCTCAAAACTTACTTCGTTGTTGTAAAATTCTTTTTTATCAGCTTTCATTTTTAGGCCAATTACTCAGTTTCTCTAAATAAAGTTGGACTCCGGTTTGAACATCAAGAAAGTTATTTGAATAACCTGCAGCTCTTAGTTTAGCTATATCTGCTTCAGTAAAGCTTTGATAGGAACCGATTAACTCTTCGGGGAAGGGTATGTATTGAATTGACCCTTTACCGTGGAAATTGATAACGGAATTGGCGACTTCGTTAAAAGCTTGGCTCTTACCAGTTCCGACGTTAAAAATACCCGAGATCTCTGGATTTTCTTTAAACCAGAGATTAACTTTAACCACATCATCTACGTAAACAAAATCACGTCTTTGTTCTCCGGCTTCATACCCATCAGAGCCTTCAAAAAGTTTAACTTCATCTCCTTTTTCTAACTGTTTATGGAGATGGTAGGCCAC
>CEUZ01026731.1_pt1 | contig 13313 bp, 9 predicted proteins | sample 361511 | NCBI WGS metagenome assembly CEUZ01 (sample SAMEA2622822, study PRJEB7988) | marine metagenome | biome: marine biome (ENVO:00000447); feature: surface water layer (ENVO:00002042); material: "saline water (ENVO:00002010), including plankton (ENVO:xxxxxxxx)" | depth 5 m
TCCGTGTTTTCTGAGAATGGAATATCTGACGTGACTGTTACCAGTACCGGTTTGGGCGCTGTGGTTGCTAGGGTTTGTAGGGTCTTAATGCGGTTGTCAACGAAGTCTTTATCTCTGTCTGCCGACCCAGCAGATATTTCCACTACGATTAGGTCGAAAGTGTCGTCTTTTGCTAATATCTCGAGTGTCTTGAGAGTTGCTTCTTCGCCGCGTACGCTTGGACCTTCGAAGGGATTGGTGAAACTTCCTCCTACGAGTGAGCTATATTCTCCAATCGCATCTAGTGACTCGCTACTTGGAGACGGTATATGGAACCCTTGTCCTCCGAAAACCTCGGCGATTTTACCCGAATGACCACCGGATACTGTAATCAAGGCGACATTTGGTCCGGTTGGGGGCAATCGACGCAGGATCATTGCTGTGTCAAGCATTTCTTCAAGACTTGTGACCCCTATGGCCCCACTAAGAGTTAAAACTGCATTCCATACGTCTGCTGGTATGGCAGCGCTACCAGTATGAGCCATGCCTGCTCTAGCAGCTTCAGCACTTTGCCCAACTTTCCATATTAGAACGGGCTTTTTCTGGGTGGCATATCTTAGAACTTCAAAGAATTCGTGTCCATCTTTCATTCCTTCAAGATACATGCCAATCATCTCTGTCTGGTCATCGTCGGCTAAGTATCGAAGGTAATCCGTGGAGTCCAGTACAGTGCCGTTTCCGAAACTTATTCCTTTGGATACGTCTATCCCGTGGTGCGGGGCGGCTGATCCTATGGACATTGTGGTTGTTCCACTTTGTGATAGATATCCGAAATATCCCGGGGTTCCCGTGTATGGCATATCTTTACTAGGTCTAATACCAATTTCGGGCATGTATAATCCCATGCAGTTTGGTCCTACTAATGCTATCCCGGCTTCTGTAGCTATGTCGTATACAGCCTGTTCAAGTTGGTCACCTTGCTCCGTATGCATTTCAGCGAATCCTGCAGCAAAGATATGGGCTCCGGCTACTCCTTTTGCTGCACAATCCTTCAAAATTATAGGTACGACAGTGTTGGGCACCGATATGCACACATAGTCAATGTCCTCAGGGATATCTTGTATGCTTTTCACGTTTTCAAAACCCAGCTCTGCTGCCCCAGGCCATTCACTTTCGTCAATGTTTACGTGGTATACCTTGCCGGTTTGGCCATCGCCTTGCTGGAATGGACCATGGGCACGTAGCCAATTGTAGTCGTTTATCTTTTTGGCACCTACTACTGCTACGACTTTTGGGTTAAAGACTCGATCAAGTTTTTCAGCTGGTGTACTCATAGTTACTCAACTCCCTTAATACGTATTTCAGTGTCATGGGCCGCTTGTTGAGGTAGTGGAGTTACGTGAACTCCAGACTTAGCGTTTCCGTTGTTTGCGGTGTGTATATCGTCCTATTTAACGTACTCTTAACGTCCAAGCGCCACTATGGCATTTGGGCGGATAGTTGTCAAGAGATGGGAGTGCGTACTAGTGTAGGCTTTCAGGGTATGCAGGAATGGGTATGTGATCCTGCGTTTCATTAATCTTGGCGTGTTCAGGCAGTGCGTATGCATGCTTACAAGATAATGTATACTGTGCATTCTATAGGCATCTGGATTAGCTTTCGCTAACTTTTCTTTACAAGATGTCTGGAGGTTTAGGATGGTTAGTTCGGAGTTCAATGAAATTTCAGGGGGAACTATCACGACCCCGTCTGGGTATCAAGCAGGAGCAGCATATGCAGGAATAAAGACATATTCTGATGTTTTCTCAACAGATTTAGAGAAATTGGATGTTGGCATAATCCTTTCGGATACCCCTTGTACGGTGGCGGGAGTTTTTACACAAAATTCACTTAGATCAGAATCGGTGCGGTTGTGCGAGCAACGTATCGCAACAGGTACTAGCAGGGGAATTTTAGCCGTCAGTGGGTGCGCGAACGCCTGCGTGGGGGCTCAAGGAATGACTGACGCTGTACAAGCCACGTTAACAGCTTCTAATACATTCCGCATAGCTGCAGATGATTTGTTGTTTTGTAGTACTGGGGTAATTGGAGTGGAATTACCCATGGCATTGGTTGATAGGGGAATTGGATCGCTTCAGATTTCCCGTGACTCGGGGCATGATCTTGCTACCGCCATAACGACCACCGACACGAGAACCAAGGAAATAGCAGTTTATTTCGAGTCAGGTGGTAAGCGAATTTGCATTGGGGGCATTGCTAAGGGTGCGGCCATGATACATCCCAACATGGCGACCATGCTTTCCTTCATCACCACCGATGCTTCTATCTCGAATGAACTCTTGAGTAAGGCCTTGAGAGTTGCTGTTGATTTATCCTTTAATATGATTACTGTCGATGGCGATACTAGTACTAATGACTCAGTTATAGTATTGGCTAATGGAGCTTCTGAAACGCCGGACCTTGAAGAATCTTCCGAAGAATTTGCTATGTTTCAGAGAGCACTCAATCGTGTTTGCGAATATCTGGCAAAAGAGATTATTCGGGATGCTGAAGGCGGTACCAAAGTAATTCAGGTCGATGTGCAGAATGCCAGTAGTGCTGAGGATGCTCGCTTGGCAGCTAGGACAGTGGCAGGTTCAGTTTTGGTTCGTAGTGCTGTGTACGGACACGACCCAAACTGGGGGAGAATACTGGCAGCTTTGGGACGGAGTGGATGTGATGTCAGAGAGGGAACTCTCGCCTTGTTTGTTAATGATATTTGTATTATGGAAAACGGAATGCCGATACCCTTTTTCAAGGAGGCAGTAGTGTCTGCTATGGAAGCCTCAGGTATTACCTTTCGAATTGATCTGAAAATTGGGACCCATAGTGCAACTGCTTGGAGCAGTGATATGACTGAGGAGTATGTCAGATTGAACAGCGTATACACGACTTGATAGTTATTGACATCGAATCCATATATTAGGAGGTATCAGATGACCAAGTGGGAAGCTATTGAAGTGGAGCGTGTCGGACGGGTATCAGTGATTCGGTTTAATCGTCCTGAAAAACTAAATGCATTCAACGAAATTATGAGTGCAGAGTTTCGGGCAGCTATTGAAGAAGCAAATGAGGATCCTGAGGTCGGGGCAATTGTCAGCACAGGCAATGGCAGAGCATATAGTGCTGGGGCAGATGTAGGTGGATTCAATGCCACTTTTGAGCAGGGACAACAAAATGCCAGAAGAAATCCGCGTAAGCCGAGTGCATTTGATCCCACGTTCCTAATGGAATCTAAGCCAATAATCGGCGCAATTAATGGCATAGCAGTAGGTATGGCTATGACTGGGCCATTGTTATTTGATACCTTACTTGCCTCTACTGAGGCAAGGTTTTCTATGAGGTTTGCCGCTATTGGCTTGACCCCTGAAATTGGCAGCAGTTGGATGTTACCCCGTGTTATAGGGCTGCATAATGCTCGGGAAATGATGCTTACTGGAAAAATTTATAGTGCTGCAGAATGTCAGGAATTTGGATTGGTGCGTAGGCTGTATGAACCTGATGAACTTGTCCCCGCTGCTATTAGTTTGGCCAGCGAAATAGCTTCGAATCCGATTTCCACCCTTGCGACGATAAAACGATTGATTTGGGATGATATGGCAGCTACCGATGTATCGTCTGTTTGGCGGAAGTCGAGTGAGACGTTTGCTCGTGCTCGAACAACAACTCAGCATAGGGAGGCATTACTAGCATTGAAGGATAAACGGGCTGCAAGGTTTCATGATGATGCGTATATGTCAGAACTTGCTGACCGCATAGCCAAAGGCATTTCATGAAAAAGGTAGGTGGAGGATGAATCCTGTAGTTGTAAAAATTGGTGGTAGTACTCTGGGAGAACACGATACAACTATTGCTGACCTCGTAAGGTTACAACGCCTAGGGGTACCGATAGTGGTGGTACACGGAGGGGGAAGTACCATCTCAGAGTGGCTTGCAAAGCAGGGAGTTGAAACAGAATTTGTTGAAGGCCTTCGTGTCACAACTAGCCAGAGTTTGGATGTTGCAGTCGCTGTTCTTTCTGGCCTTATAAACAAACAAATAGTAGCTGAATTGATGCGTCAGAATGCAACTGCAGTGGGATTGAGCGGGGCCGATGGTGGATTGCTGATTGGTCAAACATTTGACGAGAGACTAGGGTTGGTTGGTAGCGTGACAGAGGTTGATGCCTCAATTCTTACCGTTATTTTGAATCAAGGATTCATTCCAGTCGTCGCTCCAGTGGCGATTGAGGGTGGTCAACAACGAGTGTCTGATTCGGGATTATTGAACCTTAACGCGGATACTGCCGCAGCACACATAGCCGTTGGGCTCAAGGCCAGTATGCTGGTATTTCTTACGGATGTTGCCGGAATACTAGATGGTAGTGGCAATTTATTGACTCAAGTCGGTGCGAAGGATGGGGAAGAACTCCTTCTCTCAGGAGTTGTGACGCGGGGCATGATTCCGAAGGTTGAAGCATGTATGAATGCATTAAACAATGGTATCAAAAGCTATATTGTCGATGGGCGCAAACGCGACGCACTGTTTGGGCTAGTGGATATAAGCGCTCAAGAGCCCGAAGGGACTGTTTTCTTACCATCTGCCTAATCTATCGGGCTATTATTTAAACATTTGTTTACCCGAGAACCTCGAGCCAGGCTTAGAGAACTGTTTCATCATTTGTTGCATTTGTTTAAATTGGCTGAGTAATTGGTTTATGTCTTGGGCTGTCGTGCCACTACCTTTAGCAATTCTTCTTCTTCGACTTCCATTGATTATAGAAGGTGATTGCCTTTCCTCGAAAGTCATTGAATAGATAATAGCTTCGACTCTGGTTAATCGGTCTTCATCCACGTTCAGATCCTGATTGCCCATTTTCTTCTTTAGTTGTCCTATTCCGGGCAGCATGTCTAGCATTTGGGACATAGGACCCATTTTCCTAACTTGCTGCAGTTGATTAAGAAAGTCATCAAGATCAAAGCTTGCGGTTTTGATCTTTTTCTCGATTGCTTCAAGATTAGTATCACCCATAGTTGCTTGGGCTTTTTCAACTAACGATTGGATATCTCCCATCCCTAGGATGCGAGAGGATAACCGTTCCGGATGGAAGACATCGAGCATATTCAATTGCTCGCCAGTGCCGAAAAATTTTATCGGGATTCCCGATACGTCGCGAATTGAAAGGGCAGCTCCACCGCGTGCGTCCCCGTCCATCTTAGTCAGGATTAATCCACTTAGTGGTACCCTAGCATGTATTTCCGTGGCGACTCCAAGAGCCTCCTGCCCTGTCATCGAGTCAATTACCAGAAGGGTTTCTATTGGGGTTACAGTAGATACTAATGTTTCTAGTTCTGTCATGAGGTCATCATCGATTTGCAATCTTCCTGCAGTATCTATGATGGTGTAGTCTGTTCCGAGGTTTAGCCCTTCCGCAATTCCTTCTAGTGCAACTTCTATCGGAGTGGATGCGGACGTGTTCTTGTATACAGGAACACCGATTTGTTTTCCTAGAGTCTCCAGTTGGTCAGCCGCAGCCGGGCGCCGCAGATCGCATGCTACCAAATTGGATGATTGCTTCTGACGTTGTAGATGTAGGGCGAGTTTGGCTGTAGTAGTCGTTTTCCCTGAACCTTGTAATCCGACTAATACTATTGGAGAAGCCAACCCACTGGATTCAGCAATCTTCTCGTTTGACGAACCAAGAATGGAAGTTAATTCTTCTTGAACTACTCGAATGATATTTTGACCGGGAGTCAATGATTCCAGAGTGATAGCTTCGGTGGCCTTTACTCGGACTTTTTGTACGAATGCGCGAACCGTTTGAAAGTTTACGTCGGCTTCTAAGAGCGCAACTCTTACTTCTCTCATAACCGTATCCAAATCTTCTTCGGTAATTCTGCCTCGATTATTGAGTCTGGAGAAAATAGTAGTCAGTTTATCGGTGAGAAGTTCAAACATGTTATATCACCTTTCGTTTATGACTTTATTGTATACCACCAACCTAGGGCAGAAAGTATTGGTGTTTTGGCTTCATGGGTTATTAGCAAGGAATTCTATTTTGGTGAAGTAGTTGTCATCCATTCCTTAAGGGCGGTTTTTAGTGCCTGCTTGGCTAATTCATCTTGATGTTCAAGGATGGTGCGAACATCCAGGATGACCTTATTGTTCTCTATTCTGCAAACGACAGAGGGATTTCCGATTCGTAACAGATCTGCCAGATGTTGTACCTTTGGAGTTCCGATAGTGAGTCCGTCGCGAACCCTCGGTTGAAACTCTAGTACGTATGTTTCTAGTGTTTCCCCAGGTAGACTACCTCCTCCAATAGTGGAGGATCCCCGGTTTATGGTCACCAGATTCCCTTTTTTGGGGTCCTCAAATGGGAATCCGTCTAAGAAACTGTACATGGTTGCACTGAGTGTCCCGTCTTCTCTATATACAACTTGCGACGCCATGTGGTTCCACCATTCTTTAAGGTCTTTTAGATAATTATTTGCCCGAGATAAGAGATCATCGAGTGGGGTTCCGATCATCTGCCAGATGGGGATCTTCTTATCAGCTTCCAATTGCAAGTAATGATTCAATGTCAGCTCAAGTGCAGCTAAGCTTAGTTTGTCAATGCGCATGGCTCGTGCAAGAGGGTGTTTTGCCAGTAGCTGGATATACCGATCATCGCCTACCACAATTCCGGATTGAGGTCCACCTAGTAATTTGTCTCCAGAGAAGAACACGAGATTCGCTCCAGCTTTTAGAACATCTGATGGAGTCGGCTCCTGAGCTAATCCGTATGGTGACGTATCAATAAGACACCCACTACCTAAATCGACAAGTACAGGGATTTCAAATTCTTGTCCTAGGCGGATAAGCTCTTTTAGGGTAGGAGCTTCCGTGAAGCCGACCATTGTAAAATTGCTTGGGTGTACCCGTAGCAACGCTCCGGTTTCCGGAGTTATCGCTTCTCGGAAATCCTCAATACGCGTGCGGTTGGTGCTACCAACATCTACGATATTAGCTCCACTTTCTTTGAGAATGTCTGGTATTCTGAACCCTCCACCAATCTCAATTTGCTCTCCCCTAGAAACTAGTACGTCTTTACCCTTAGAGGTAGCGGATATAGATAGAAGCATGGCCGCAGCGTTGTTGTTTACAACCAATGCATTCTCTGCACCCGTTAGAGCCGTGATTGAGGAGACTACATGGGTCTGCCTAGAATCACGAACGCCGGTTGGCAAGTCTAATTCTAAATTTGAGTACGCTTGAGCAATTTTTGTTACCTTAACCATGTCACCGTCTGCTATGGGGGCTCTTCCTAAGTTTGTGTGTAGAATGACTCCGGTTCCGTTAATTACAGAGGTTAGCGACAGGGAAATAAGTTGTTTGATTCGTATAGTGACGTCGCTTAGCACATGTTCGTGAGATGAGAAATTTAGTACGCCTTGTTGAATCTTCAATCTGTGCTCTTGCAAAACGGACCTTACGGTGTTCACAATTATGGTGTAATTGGTGGATTCGCGAGATTCACCAATTGCGGGATCCTCAAGTATATCGCTTACACTGGGGAGCGACCTTAATGAATCTGAGATTAATTGTTTTGTTGATTGCTTGTTGTTATCGTCTTCCATGTGGTTATTCTATCAGTCGCTAGAACTGGCATCTACTAGCATTAGTGAGTGCTTTGCACCGAAGTGGGTGTGTGTGCAATTGGTCGTTTTTAGGGGGTTATCGTCAAGGTGATGACTATTCCCATGCTTCGGCAGGATTAAGAAGTTAAATTTTTTTTAATATCAGATCAAGCTTGACCTGATACCGCTACATTTATAGAATGAGTGGATTGGCTATGTGGACTATTGGGTGATCTAAGGAGGCTGGAATGATAGTTATAGGCGTAACGGGTGGTATTGGTACTGGAAAAAGCGAAGTTTCCAAAATTCTTGGCGAATTAGGTGCCGTTGTGATTGATGCGGATAAGGTTGGCCATTCTATATACCTACCAGATACCCCTGGATGGCAGGAAATTATAGATGCGTTTGGAGAAGACCTCGTTGGTGAAGATCGTCATATTGATCGGTCTAAACTAGGCCCCATAGTATTCGGGAATCCGGAAGCATTGGCTACGCTGAATTCTATAACTCATCCTAAGATTCGCCAAAGGTTAATAGAACTTACTCAAGAGAACAAAGGTGAAGGGGTCAAGGCGGTTGCTATTGAGGCAGCAATATTGATCGAGGCGGGATGGGTAGATTTGGTTGATGAAGTATGGGTGACTGCCTCCGAACTAGAGACTGCTGTCGATCGTGTCAGTAAACGGAACAATATGCCTGCTGATGCAGTGAGGGCACGCATAGAGTCTCAGATGCCACAGGATGAGCGTCTTAAACACGCTACCGTAGTGGTATCTAACAACGGAGATTTGGATGCTTTGCGTGAACAATTGAGCAAACTTTGGACAGAACGTATTTCCTAAAAGAAGGTTGTGAATTTTTATGGCTTCAGAAAAGAAACTATATCAAGAATATCTAATAGAAGAATTTAGTGTCCAAGATGAACCCTTCTATGTGCCAGTTGCAGACGAAATAGAGTTGTTTGAGGCAGCATATTCCCAGAAGTTGCCCATTTTATTTAAGGGACCGACAGGCTGTGGGAAAACGCGATTTATTGAGCATATGTCCTGGCGGCTTCAGCAGCATAAGCGGCAGCGTGAAAATGATGAAGAATCGGAGATGGCTCTTGTAACTATTGCCTGTCATGAAGACCTTACATCTAGTGACTTGGTTGGGCGGTATTTGCTGGAACACGACAGCACCCGCTGGATTGATGGACCCTTAACTCGAGCTGTCAAGGTTGGTGCTATTTGTTATCTGGATGAGGTTGTAGAAGCTCGCAAGGATACGACTGTATTGATTCATCCTCTTACTGACCACCGACGGCTTTTGCCGATAGAGAAGCAAGGAGTCGTTGTAGAGGCACATGACGAATTCTTGTTGGTCATCTCGTACAATCCTGGCTATCAAAGTGCCATAAAGGACCTGAAACACAGTACAAGACAAAGGTTCGTGTCTATTGAGTTTGATTATCCACCTAGAGATCTTGAAGCACAGATCATTCAGCATGAGTCTGGGGTAGATGCTGAGACTGCAACGCAATTAGCTGTACTAGGTGAAAAAGTACGAAATTTGCGGGAGTATGGACTTCAGGAAGGTGCAAGCACTCGCCTGCTGATCTACGCAGCTAAATTGGTTGTAAAGGGAATCTCCCCGAGGAGGGCTGCTCAGGTAGCAGTGACTTGGGCGATAACTGACGAACAGCAGGTGCAAAGAAGTGTGGAAGAAGTAGCAGCAGCTATTTTCGAATAGTAGGCGCCTGATTGATTGGGTTTAGGCAAACAAAAGAGAGCCACTGAGAGGTAAATATGGCCGACACGGCGACTGCCGAGATGATTCGTAACATACTCACGGATAGGGAACCTCGGGAACTCTCAGGGGAAGGAAAGAGGGCTGCTGGGGTTCTGGTGCTGTGCTCTTCGAATACCGAAGGGCAACACACGCTGATTTTGACTAAACGTACGAGCAGGGTTGAGCATCATAAGGGAGAAGTTTCATTCCCAGGCGGGGCCAGAGATGCTAAGGATACTGATATTACTGCCACTGCGCTACGGGAAACCTACGAAGAAATTGGGATCCCGTCAGCTGAAGTCGAAATTCTGGGCTCACTAGATCAAGATTCCACCCGCACGGGGTATCTTATATTCCCAGTTGTTGGGAACTTAAAACGGAAAGTGGACTTTCGCCCAAGTCCATACGAAGTTGATGAAATCCTTGAAATACCGATTAGTCATCTGTTAGACCCACGATACACTCAGTACGAGGAATCGGTGATGGATGGGAGCTTAGTTTCCTATAATTCTTACTGGTATGATACTGATCTCATCTGGGGCGCTACTGCCAGAATCATTACAGGATTTCTTAATCTGACGGCGCATTGCTTTGCAGAGAATGAAGTGAGATGACCTTGAAAATTCGTTGTTTTGCAGAAGGAGATTGCTAAATGAGCTCCCCGACTGATCGATTCAATATGGTGACAGAAGAATTGGGTAAATATCCCTCCGCGGTGCTAGAAGAATTTCAATCTGCACACTCGCAATTGGAAGCAGTGCTAACCCCGGAAGACTTAGAGAAATGGATGGCAAGAGGACTTTCAGTCGCAACGCTTACTGTACGCTCTTGGGAAGCGGCATCTGAATTCTTTCGTTCTAGCTTAGTAATCCATGAATTGGTTGGCAACAAAGGTCTGATTGCATGGGGAGACTGGGGACATGAGTTATGTCAGGATTCCCCGACGATAGCTATTGCATATTTTAAGGTGAGTTCGTCAGTATTGTCTGTGATAGATGCTGAGCAAATTCCCGTATGGGCACGTATGGGGAGGTCCCTTTATAAAGGTAGCTGGAAATCTACTGCGCTCAGTGCACGTTTCTTCGAAGCAACTCCTGAATTATTGGTAGGGCTTCAATTCGATGAAATGGAAAAATTTACTGATTTGCTCGACGCTATTGCTCGACGCTCCTATGAATTAGCGTCTGAATCAATAGATCTTGGAATTCGAACTTTTCCTACCATGCTTGTTGGGAAGACCGCCTTTATAGATCTGCTAGGGAACCTTTCATACGGTAATTGGAAAGATGTAAAAGCCACTTTTGAAATCGGAGGGCAGTCTTTGGCCAAGGTGGAACGCACCAATCGTGAGCTTTTTATGGATCTCACCAAGTCCGTTGCTCGTTCTGGCGCCGTCAGCGTGCCAGATTTTCTTCGGGATGCTTCGGTGGCCTTGGGAGAAGTTCCGGTTGACACACATCCGGCAATTCTCAGTATGTCTGAGGCACTAGCTCAGTTATCGCCACCTACTGTAGTCGATTTTATCCAGAGCTGTCCGAAGGTTTTTGAGAAGATTACCACGGATCAACTGGGCTATTGGTTTGCTGAAGGCATGCGGTTGCTGCGAGAAAATGGGGATGGAGGTGCTTCCTACTTTAGGGTTGAATCATCGCGTTCAGAAGAATTCCTTGATACCTTGGCTAGCGGAGTTGAACTTGAGCGAATCCAAGAACTCCTCCGTATGTATTGCCGGGCACTTTGTGGAGCTAATGTGGATTTGGCCGTGACTGGTGATTTGGTGAACAAGGGTATTGGATGGGTAGAAAACGAGAGACCAACCACCGAAGGAACCACAGTTTTCTTGCCAGCAGTTGTAGATCGTTACTCCGAGAAAGATGATAATTTCTTGTGGTTCAAAGTGGTTGCCACTCACCAAGTGGCTCACCTGGAATTTGGTAGCTTTGATTTCGATTTTGATCGGTCCGCTAATGTATTTGAAAATAGTCGATTCAATGTCAAAGTAGCAGACGTAACTCGCGCTGCTAGTGGTGGGGAAACTACCGATATAGATGAAGCTGGGGTTGAATCGGCGTGGGTAACCGATGTCTCCCGGTTTTTTGACCTGTTCCCTGATAGAAAACTCATACTCGATATCTTTACCTTACTTGAAGATGCGAGGCTCGACTTCCTCGTCAAATTTGGATATGCCGGTATACGCGCTGCTTACCAGCGTGTTCAATCAGAGGCCTTGGAACAGCGGCCGAGCATAGATGATTTGATGGCACGTGAGGCCCTGATGGAGGTTTTGGTCAGGTTGAGCCTTGGAGATACAGGTCAATTGAAGGTACCTGCTGACTATATCAACGTGACAAATCGAATGAGGACCGTGATATCGCGCCTTCTAAACCCTCTGTCAAATGTTGAAGATACTGCTGAGGCTTCGCTTCGGATATACCAGATTGTTGCTGAGATTCCAAACGAAAGCGTTGATGAATGGGACAATATGGATCCTCAGGATCAAGACGAAAGCCTTGAGGATACTGAAGTCGAAGAACCAGAGGTATCCTCGCAGATGGTAGAAGGACTTCCTTCGGAAGACTCAGAGTACCAATCCCCGCAAGATGTTGATTATCGTGGAGAATTCAAACCAGAACTTACGCAACTATTGAATCAACTAAGGATGAATCAGGAGGATGCATCTGCACAACAGATGCCTGCACAGCCAGTCTCCTTAGACCAACTTGAGCAATTCTTAGAAAAGAGTGCAGAGGTGGAAATTCAGGCGGTAGAAGGAAAAATTGATTCTAGCAGTGGGCTATACGCTAATAACCTGCTTAAGGAATTTGGGATGTCATCAATAGATCCTCAGGATCTTAGCGACTCTGAATATGGAAGGACTGACGATGATGATAGACCATTAGAGGCTACTGATCCGCAGACGTTCCTCTATGACGAATGGGACTTTCGCGCGAATGATTACAAACCAAGGTGGTGTATGGTTCGGGAAAAAGTTATGGCTGAGGGAGAATCTCCGTTCTATCAGAAAACGCTTCAGGATTATTCAGGGCTGATTAGTCAGGTTAGACGCCAGTTTGAGTTAGTGTTACCAGAGTCTTTCAGGAAAATCAAACATCTTCCAGATGGAGAAGAATTTGATTTGGATTCTGTGATTGATGCGATAATTGATCGAAAGAGTGGTATCAGTCCTACCGACAAGGTGTACTGGAGGAGGAATAAGACCGTTAGAGACGTTGCCGTAGTGTTTTTGCTGGATATGAGTGCATCTACTGCAGAGGCCATTGAAGATAATAAAAAGAAACCTGATGAGTGGGATGCTCCAGACGATCCTGTTGAATATATGCTGTGGTTGCGCGCAAAACGAAACCAAGGTCAGCGTCGTCCTTACAAGCGAATCATTGATTTGGAAAAAGAAAGCGCCGTCATACTGATACGTGCTTTAGAGAGTATAGGAGACATGTATGGGATATATGGTTTCTCGGGGTATGGTCGTGAAAACGTCGAATTTTATGTCATAAAGGATATAAACGAAGCCCTTAACGACAAAGTGACCCAGAGGATTGATAAGATTTCTCCAATGCACGCCACCCGGATGGGGCCAGCCATCAGACATGTGACAGCCAAGCTAGATCGACTAGATGCCAGGACCAAGTTATTGTTTCTGATTAGTGACGGTAGGCCACAGGATCGAGGGTATAGCCGAGAAGGGGTCGAAAAGGAATATGCTGTTCATGATACTAGAATGGCCCTGATTGAGGCTAGACGTAAAGAGATAACGCCATTTTGCCTCACTGTTGATAAGCAAGGGCATGATTACCTCAAGACGATGTGTCAGGACATGGGATACGAAGTTCTCGACGATATTGCACAACTTCCTGAGCGCTTGCCATATCTTTATCGTAAGCTAACCATGTAGCCACTTGAATGCTA
>CEUZ01277685.1_pt1 | contig 13311 bp, 12 predicted proteins | sample 361511 | NCBI WGS metagenome assembly CEUZ01 (sample SAMEA2622822, study PRJEB7988) | marine metagenome | biome: marine biome (ENVO:00000447); feature: surface water layer (ENVO:00002042); material: "saline water (ENVO:00002010), including plankton (ENVO:xxxxxxxx)" | depth 5 m
GCTACTTTCTTTTTAGCTACTTTCTTTTTAGCTACTTTCTTTTTAGCAGCTTTCTTTTTAGCTACTTTCTTTTTAGCTACTTTCTTTTTTGCTACTTTCTTTTTTGCTACTTTCTTTTTTGCTACTTTCTTTTTAGCTACTTTCTTCTTAGTTGCTTTTTTCTTAGCTGCCTTTTTCTTAGCCATCTCTTTGTAACCTCTTTTTACGATATCAACTATATTGCTTACTCTTATCATTGTTTTAAAGATATTTCGTGATTCACTGCTATATAATGTTCAATAGTATAGTAGAGAGAATAGAGTCATTTCAAGCGGGTAAAACCTAGAAAAAGAGCTTCTCCCAAAGATCTAGGTCAGTAGGATCAATTTGGTTCTTAATACCGCCAACTACCTTATCTCCTGGAGGAGAGCTTAGGCTTTTTTCAATAAACATCCATCTGGCATCATCAGCGTAAGAGTCGGCTCCACCAATTAATGAGCTCATAGGGATGAATTTTGTGGAATAGAAGTTCCTACGGGCACTTAAAAACTCAGCACTTGGTGTAATTGGCCCAGCGGCAGGGACTGTCCCATCCTCTTGCGCTCCTTGTCTGACGCCAGGCATATATCCTGATCTTAAGGTATCAGCGGGAGTGTTATTAGCGGTTACATATGGAGCTACATGATACTCTTGAAAACTTTCGTTTTCTGTCATTTTATCAAAATACTCGAGAATTAATTCATTGATTGGCGTTATGTCACAGGCCTTTCCATTTCCTTTGAAAAAATGATGAAAATTTTGAGCCAGGGAAGCGTCATTACAAGGAGGCGTAAAAGGAGCAGCTCCGGTAGGGAGTCCTACAACTGGAGCGCTTGCTGGAGGAGGAGTTCTTCTAAAAATTGAGTTAGCGGCTGATTCACTGCCGCCCGCTTCTTCTGTTACCTGTGCTCTAATGCTATCTGATACATCCTTCAAGGCATCTAAGAATTTATCAATAGCCGGCTCAAATGAAGAGACGGTATCAGCGATAATTGCTGAAGGAGCCGCTTGATCTGAAAACATTGTTCCATCTCCAAAGAGAGGAGCATATAACTTGTAACAATCGGCTTCGACAAAAGAGCATCCCTCTGGTTCAAGCATTATTGTAGAGATATTTTCATTAACGACACCATCTGTTCCGTCGATAACTGGAACTAAATAATTTAAGGCTTCATATTTTGTTGGTCTTCTTACATTGTTAATGGCCCTTTCAATTCTCTCTTGAGGAATAATATCTCCTGCGGCCGTTGTTCCTTCATAGTTCGCTTTGAAAAGGTCGAACTGAGCAGTGCTATGAAGGCCCATGGCTTCATCAGGTAATCTTGAAGCATCGAGGCTAGCAGCAGCTTTAATTTCTAGAACTAGGTCAGTCTTTACTTGAAGGTCCATACTTGAATCATCAGTATAATCATAAAGTAAATTGGGGATAACAAATTTTACATCCCCAACATTAGGGGTTCCGCCAATGACATCAGTTTTATCTTGCGCCCAAAAATCTTGGGTTAGCGGGAAAGGTGTTCCTGGAGGGTAGCGATCTGCAATAGGAACAGAGGGATCACTAAGAGAGGTAGGAACTTGAATCGCGCTAATATAAGCGCCACTTCTTTTAGCTTCGTTTTCAACTCTTGGCTTAACTGTGTTGAAGTTATCGACCATAAAAAGCTTAGGACCTACTCGACCTCCAAATGGTTTAGCTGCTGCGTAAGCACTAATCTTGATTCCATTTTGTTCTTGGAAGGGAAAGAAAAGCCCTACAAAGTTTGCCTCACCTTTAACTGCATAATAAGTCATGACTTCTGGATTTTTTAGAAAACCAAACATAAATCCAGGAACTGGCATGCCTGTTTTTGATCCACCACAGTTGGCTTCCTGGGCAATGGTTTCGCCGCCATCATCAAACTTACCTGTTAGTGAAACAAAGGTTGTAAAAAAGCTAACGAAATTTACGGGGAGAGCTTGAAGGTCTAAGTAAAACTTTGTTTTAGGGTTATAACCAACACCTTGAACAACGGCATCGTTAGGGATTAAGTAGTCGCTTAGGCCGCCAGGGTTTCTATCTTGTGGAGCCAGCTCAAAAAGTTTAAATGATCCAGGCACTTCATCAATAGCTCGTTCATCAACATTTGCACTGGCATCCGTCATCTTAAAATCACCGCCTCCTAGATTTCTAAGGGCCGACCAAAATGCCTTAATAGGTCTTTCATTTGCGGCATAGATTGGATTTAAATTTGAGATGGCCATGCCGTCTCCGCAGCTAAAACAAATTCCTTCTGAGACGGGAGGTCTATTAACATGGGCTTCTAAGTTTCTCATTCTTAGCCCAAGCTCCATGGCCTTTATCCAAGCACCAACTCTGCTTGAAGCAATTAAAGGCATATCTTCAAAACTTAAGCCTCCAGCTTCTCCTGTTCCATAGGCCCAAAGAAGTGCGGCTCCAAAATTAACTTCTGTTCTTCGTGAGCAGTCATCTCTTTTTGTTTTAGCAAGAGCACTTAGAACTTCTTCATGATGCTCGGTAATCGAAGGCAGTCCAACAGTATTAAATCTAGGTAGACCAGGAAGTCTTACGAGGTCACAAATATTATGACCGGAACCAAAGTGAATACAGATACTAGGTAAGTTGAATTTATCAAATTCGTCCGGGTACCCAGCTGGATCAAAGGGCTGACCTCTAAACTGCATGCGATCCCCGGCTAAACCATTTAATAAGTTTCCGTTCTTTGGGTTATTACTTAAGGAAGTATCGGCAACGGTGCTAAGAGCAATTTGTCCTAAGACATATTGTTTAAACATCCACTCCTTATAGTTGTTTCTCATTTCCCAATTTAAGTAACCAATATTTGTTAACTGTCTCGCCTGTACAGAAGCCCCGGCCCAAGCAGCGGAGTCCACTGCGTTTTGGAGGTTGATTTTTGCTTTTACGAATAAGCCTACATTAATGATGAACGCAAGTAGGCTCACAATAATAGTCATGGACACACCTAGGAAAACTGAGAGCTGTCCCTTTTCCTTAATCGACGAATTTTTAGGTGTTTTGGAATGCTCCACGGGTGGATTCATTTGACCCCTTAAATAGCTTAAATCAGTGCCTAAATGGTACTGGTGTCCCCTTGAGATAGTCAAAGAATCAGTCCAAATAACCGAATTTAGGACTCAATTATATGATGCATGTTGGCAAGGAACTTGAACTAATAATTGTATCCATGAGCCGCCGAAGCATGGAAGCAGTGGAACGTTGGTTGATCGGCAGTCCTATCGCAAAAAACTATCAATGCACGTAAGTGCTTCAAAGATTTTTTGCCTTCCTCTGGGCCATGGAGATGGCCCGGAGGCCTTTTCCCACTCTATTTCGGCCCCTAGAAATTTGCTAAAATACTAGAAGAGGTGATTGTGAATTTAAGACCATTAGAGCGAAGAACATTTAAAGTGAAGAACCCTACAGTTAGCTTCTATTGCGCTCTTTGTAGAACACCTCGAGCACTTACTACTTCCTTTAGATTATCGATTAAAAATTATTTGCAGATATCCCTTCTTACGATTGCAACGACCGCCATGCTTTATCCCGTTATGAGTTTTAGAGGCATTTTTAGCTTCTTTGTTTTTCTAGGGGTATTCGAGTGGGTACGTAGGGCCAATTATAGAAAGGAACTTCCGTGTCCTCATTGCGGCTTTGACGCGAGCTGGTACAAGAAAGATGTTAAGGTCGCCAGAAAACTTGTGGCCGATCACTGGGCCGCTAAAGATCAGAAAAAGGCTCAGGAAGAGACTCCTGAGGTACTTGAAGAATTGGTCGCTGCGGAGCAGAATCCTTATGAAAGCTCTTCTTTTGATCAGGGATACTGATTTTAAAATCAATTGATTTTTTTCACTCTAAATTTTAGGTACTTATGGGACCAGTCTCTCAAGCCCTTATGAATAGGGAGTTTCAGCAATTTTGCTAAAATTCTACTTCTAAAAGAGTAAGGAAGAGAATAAAGTTGTCCTTTATTATTATTCGACTCTTTTAATCAATCATCGGAGGCATTAATGAGCGTCAACAAGGTTATTTTGATCGGTCGCCTAGGACAAGATCCCGAACTAAAGTACACACCATCAGGGACGGCCGTAGCTAATTTTTCACTCGCAACTTCAGAATCGTGGAACGACAAATCAGGTCAGAAGCAAGAAAGAACAGAGTGGCATCGTATTGTAGTTTGGGGAAAGCTTGCTGAGCTTTGTAATCAGTACCTTGCAAAAGGAAGACAAGCATTTGTAGAAGGAGCACTTCAGACTCGCTCTTGGGAAGGTAAGGACGGACAAAAACGTTATACCACCGAGATCAACGCTAGATCAGTTCAGTTCCTAGGTGGAAACGCCACAACTACAGATCGTTCTGACAGAGATGCTGGATCTCAAGAAAGACCAGACAACAACGCTGGAATGATGAACCAAGAGTACAACGTAAGCGCTGATGCAAATTTCACTGCTGACGATATACCGTTCTAGACAACTGTTTATTGAATAATTTTTTAATACTAGATTAAATTACTCAAAAAGGGACCGTAAGGTCCCTTTTTTTATAGAAATAAAAACTCTTCTAAAGTTCCTAAATATTTTAAATTATTAAATTAGTGCAGTAGATTCTCCGATAAGTTCAATGAGGACTTGAATGGAAAAAGAACGTTTATCAAAAGATAGTTTTTTCTCAGTAGGATTTGATTTAATCCTACTTGAAGAAAACCTACCTTATGATCTCTATATTAACTCATCTACTAGAGAAAACCGTGAGCGTTTTGTTCGTATTTTTCCGATGAATGGGAGATTAAGTTCTGAAGATATTGCAACCTTTAAGGCAAAGTATCATCAGCTCTACGTTTTAGAAAAACAAAGACAGAGTTATTTAACTAGCTTAGTTAAAAATGATAATTTTTCTGATATTCAAAAAACTGAGATCATAAAAGATTCTGCCATTTTATATTTGAATAAAGTCTTTGACCCAGAGAAAGAATTTACAACCGCAATTTTAGAAGAAGCAATTGAAGGCTGTAAGGATTCTGTGGAGCATATGATTGACGTTTTAGAAGACTATGAGATTAATGAAGTTCAAGATCTTATTGGTGATCTAAGCTTTCATGACTTTTATACCTACGATCATTCAATCAATGTTTCGATGTATTGTATTTCGCTTTTCAAGGCGATGAAGCCAGGGGCAAAGAAAGAGGAATTAGTTTTAGCTGGTCTTGGAGGTCTACTACACGACTTAGGTAAGATAAAAATTCCCACGACAATTATAAATAATCCAGGGAAACTTTCAGATGAAGATTTTGAAACGATTAAACAGCATCCCGACTTTGGAGGAGAGCTCTTAGACGAAGGAGAGCATTGCTGTGATGGAGTTGATTTCGAAGTTATTCGTAGAGTAATCATGGAGCACCATGAAAATTATAATGGAACGGGGTATCCGAACAAAATTGAAGCAAAGGATATTCATGTCTTAGCTAGGGTATGCGCGATTTGTGACTTTTTTGATGCTATAACAACGAAAAGGTCTTATCACGAAGTCTTATCAACAGAGGATGCTCTCGCAGTAATGTCTAAATCTGTTGGAAGGAAAATTGACCCTAAAATTTTTGAGATCTTCTGCGAAAATGTAAATAAGTTAGGGCTTCAAGGTAAAATTAAAGAAGAGCTACCAGACGATTTTGACCCTTGCCAGCCTAAGAATGTACTACCTCTTCAAGCACCACAGATTAAAAAACAGGCCGAAGATATCTTTGCTAAAGAAGGTAAAGAAGAGTTTGGAAAAATCAAAGGGGATAGTAATCTCTTTGGGAAAGACAAAAAAGCCGGCTAAATATCTAGAGCTTCAATAAGCTTATCAACTTGCTCTTCTGTATTAAAAATATGAAATGCCAATCTCACATTCCCTTGTCTAATACTTACATCGACATTATTAAATTTTAATTCTCTTTCAAGTTCGAGAGGATCAATGCCTTTAGTTTTTAGACAAATGATATTACCCATATACTCCTTAGGAGTAATTAATTGATATTTATCTTTTGGGTAGTTGGCTAGAAAATAATCCCTTATAAGGGCATTATGTTTTTGAACGACTGGAAGAGTGATTTCATTTAGAAAATTTAAACTAGCTTCAAGACAAGACATGACAAGTGGATTAGCGGTTTGTCCGCGGTCATACTTTCGCGCCCCAGGAAGAGTTTCAGTAGTATAATCTAAGAGGGAGTAAACTACTTTTGAATTTGGGCTTACTAGCCATTGTCCAGTTGAAGCGTCGATTAAATCGATGGCCTTATTTGAAAAGTATCCAAAGGCATGACCATAGGGACCAAGCATCCACTTGTAGGAAGAGCAAGCAAGAACGTCTATAACTTCAAACTCCTCTTCTGTGATCTGCATTCCTCCTAAGGCCTGAGTCGCATCAACAACAAATAGGATATCTTTCTTCTTTAACATTTTCCCAATGGAGAGAATGTCCATCTTCTTTCCTGTATCAAAGGTGATATAGGACATATCAAAAATCTTAGTTCCTTCAGGAAGGTTTTTCTCTAACCACTCTGGAGTGGGGACCTCCTGGTCACCGAGATCTAAAAGCCTAAAATCGATATCGTATTTTTCCTGACAACGCATCCAAGGAATGATGTTTGAAGGGTAATCTTTATCAATGGCACAAACAATATCACCTTTTTTAAAGCGATAGCCATTGGCCACGGTATTGATAATGTCGCTTGTTGAAGTAGAGTGCATGATATGATCAGCTTCAACATCTAGGAGCTTTGCAATTTCTTTTCTGATTCTTTCGGCAATCCCCATCCAGCTATCATAAGCCCAAAAGCTAGGGTCTAATTCTTTTTGCGTTGCTTGCATGATTCGCTGCTTAGCCGAGTAAGGACTCGGCCCAAAATATGCTGAATTAAAATAGATTGTACCTAAGTGTAGGTACTCTTTTTTGATGAGCTCGACGAGTTCGGACTTCATAAACCCGCCGCCTAGATTACTTAGTTTCTGCTGGAGCTTCAGTTGGCTTTGCTTCGGCCTTCGGTGCTTCAGTTGCCGGAACTGCTGGTGCAGCTGCCGCATCATTATTAAGTGGTCTTGCTATTGGAGCTTCAGAATCTAGAAGTGAAGAACTGGATTTTGTACTTTGAATCTTTGCTAGAAAAACAGAATTACCTAAGAAAAGAACTGCTAGAACAACAGTGATCTTTGAAAGAATATTTCCTTGCTGCGAGGCCGTGAATACTTCACCTGAACTTCCTCCCATTAATCCTGCTTCAGCGCCTTTACCAAACTGGAGAAGAACGAGAAGAATTAAAAGAACAGAAATTACTACGTGAAATACCATTAATGTTGTGACCATTACACAATCCTCTTATAAGTTAAGCTGTAGGAATATAAAAATCACCACTTTTTGGCAAGCAGCAATTTTAAAATCAGCTAGTTAGCCCTGTAATTGACCAGGTAATTTACTTCTTTTATCCGCTGCGTCGCAAAGCGCTCTAAAATCAGCCCCTTTTAGGCTGGCTCCACCTACTAGAGCCCCATCAATATTTGGTTTAATAAGTAGGCCTTCTACATTGGCCGGCTTTACTGAGCCTCCGTAAAGAAGAGGAACTTTGTGAGAAAGAGTTCCATCCCATAGCTCAGTTAGCTTAGATCTAATAAAGAGGTGAACTTCCTCGGCCTGCTCAGGTGAAGCGGTTTTTCCAGTACCGATGGCCCAAACAGGTTCATAAGCTACAATTACTTTTTCTCTTAGGTTCGAGGGGATGTCTTTTAGCCCTTCTTCAATCTGATAGGCGACAACTGACTCGGTCATCCCTTTTTCTCTTTCTTCTAGGGTTTCTCCGCAACAAAAAATCACAGTTAAACCTTTTTCTAAGGAGAGAAGAGTTTTTCTATTTATAAAATCATTTGATTCTTTATAAATGGACCTTCTTTCAGAATGCCCGATTAACGTGAAGCTACCTCCCGCATCTATTAAACTTGAAGGGGAAATTTCACCTGTATGAGCGCCCGAATCATTGTCAGAAATATTTTGTGAGCCAATTTGAATATTTAAAGCATTGGCTTTTTCTAATAAGGTCGTTAGATGAATGGCCTGAGGAGCAAGCCATGCTTCATATTGTCTTTCATTTCCGAGGTCACCAAGATCTTTGAAGAAGTTATTTATATCTTCAAGCTTTTGATTCATTTTCCAGTTTCCGACAATATAAAATCTTGCAGTCATAAAAAGTCCTTAGTTTATTCCAAATTTGAGGGCCTGAATTCCTGGCAAACTTCCGCTTTCAATATATTCTAATGAAGCTCCGCCTCCAGTAGAAACATGATCCATCTTTGAAGCGAGACCAGATTTCTTTACGGCAGCAACAGAATCCCCACCGCCTACTAATGTATAGCCAGTATCAGTTGAAAGGGCCTGAGCAATTCCTAGGGTGCCTTTAGAAAAATGAGCATTTTCAAAAAGACCCATTGGACCATTCCAAAGAAGGGTTTTAGCCCCATCAATTTTATTACAATAAACGGCCAGTGTTTCAGGTCCAATATCAAGACCCATTTTATCATCAGGAATATTTACTTCCTTAATCGTTTCGGGATTTCCCTCTAGGTCGTCGCTGACGATATGATCAACCGGTAACATTATTTTTGATGCGGACTTATGCATTAGGAGTTTTTTGGCAAGCTCCACATCCTCATCCGAACATAAGGATTTTCCAACCTTGTATCCTTTTGCTTTTAAAAAAGGGTAGGCCATGGCTCCACCAACGATTAATGAATCAACGCTAGTGAGAAGGCTTTCAATGATCTTAATCTTATCTGAAACTTTAGCTCCCCCAGTGATGGCAATAAAAGGCTTCTCTGGGTTATTCACAATTTTAGATAGGGCGTCGATTTCCTTTTTAAGGAGAAAACCACCGGCAGCATTGCCTTTAAAGAAAGCATTGATTTCATAAGTTGAAGCATGCTTTCTATGTGCTGTTCCAAAAGCATCGTTAATATAAACGTCACCATAGCTCGCAAGATGTTTAGCGAACTCATGGTCATTTTCAGTTTCTTCTTTATGGAAGCGAAGATTCTCTAGAAGAATAATTTTTGTCTCGTTAAGTTCAAGAAGCGTTTTTATTCCTCTGTCCGTAGCACTCTCTGTGAGAACCACATCTTCCCCAAGCTGGTCAGCGAGGTAAGTGGCAACTGGCTCAAGAGAAAACTCTTTTTTAACTTCTCCTTTGGGTCTTCCTAGGTGACTCATGAGAATGAGTTTGTCACAGCCAGCTTCTAGAATATACTTGATCGTCGGCAATGCAAGATCAACACGAGTCGTGTCTGTGATCTTTCCATCAGAAGAAAGAGGTACGTTAAAGTCAAAACGAGCTAGAACCTTTTTATTCTCAAGGTCTAGTTCATCAACAAATTTTAGAGCCATTTTAGAGCCTTTCTCCGATATAGCTTGCTAGGTCGATTACACGGTTTGAAAAACCAGCTTCGTTATCGTACCAAGCAACAACTTTTACGGAGTCATCGATTTGGTTGGTAAGGGCAGCGTCTACACAGCTTGAAGGACGCATTCCCATATAATCTATACTAACCAAAGGAAGCTCTTCGAAGCGAAGAATGCCTTTTAGATTAGTTTCACTTGCTTCTTTAAGAGCAGCATTAACTTCTTCAACTGTCGCCTTTTTCTCAAGTCTAACTGTTAAGTCTACGAGGGAGACGTTTGGAGTAGGAACTCTAACGGCATAACCATCTAACTTTCCTTTTAGAGCTGGAATTACTAAACCAACGGCCTTTGCAGCACCTGTTGTGGTGGGTATCATTGATAAGGCAGCAGCTCTTGCTCTTCTTGGGTCCTTGTGTGAACCATCAAGAAGTTGCTGATCAGAAGTATAGGCATGAATAGTCGTCATAAACCCATTCACAATTCCAAATTTATCATTGAGAACTTTCGCAACTGGAGCTAAACAGTTTGTGGTACAGCTAGCATTACTTACAATATGATGTTCTTCAGGTTTGTAATCTTCGTTATTGATTCCCATCACGAAAGTTCCGTCTAGATCTTTCCCAGGGGCGCACATAATAACTTTTTTAACGGTCCCGCTTTTATGTTTTCCAAGACCTTCCATATCTTTAAAGATCCCAGTGGCGTCTATGACAATATCTACCTTTTTAGAGCTCCAATCAATTTCAGAAGGATCTCTTTGCTTAAAAAAGTGAATGCTCTTTCCACCAAAGTTTAGAGTGTCACTTTTTTCGTCAAAAGAAACATCACCTTCAAATCGACCGTGAACAGAATCGAATTTCATGAGATGAATATAATCCATGGGATTACCTGGATTGTTTACCGCTACTACTTCAAGCTGATCTTGAAGGTTGCGATTAAATATTTCTCTTAAGATTGTGCGCCCAATGCGCCCCATACCGTTGATGCCAATTTTGACCTGAGCCATGAAAACTCCCTAATAGTTTGAAATTGCCGGCAATATGCCACAAATAAGGCACCTTTTGAACGCCTTTTTTGATGCTTTATATAGGTTTATTGACTCTCTTGGTCGGTTATAGAGCCTTTTTTGCTCTCTTATGGCTAAGGGCAATAAATTATACAATTAAACTTGGTATGAAGACTAACGATGGAATCATTCAATATAAGTCTAAGGCGGACTATCTAGCTAAGAAGCCCACCTTGGTCAAAGCTGCTAAAACCTCTAATGGGGTGAAGAGCTTGGCGGAAAAGCCCAGTAAGGTGGATCTATCTGATACGGCCAAGGAAGTGGCTCAAAAGGCAAAAGAGCTGCCAAAAAAAGTGGAGGCTAAGGCAAAAGAAACCGTCTCTGCCGGAAAGCATCTGCTTGATGGAGCAGCGGGAGCCTTTAAAAAAGCTTTAAAAACTCCAGGAATTTCTAACCTGATGCCAAACTTAGGGGGCGGTGCCGACGAGGCAGGAGGCCTAAGTAAGTCTAGGACTGTGCAAAAGAATAGCTTACCTAAGATTTTAAATCAGCCGGCCGTGGTTTTTATCAATGGTTTTGATTTAGATATTTTTGATTCTGATACTGGGCTCGACTTAATGTCCTCAAATATTCCAAGGTCTAGAGTTTTTAATTGGGATCAAGAAGAAGAGATTCTAGATGTACTTCATCGTACGGCCACAGATCAGCCAGTCATTCTAGTTGGACAAGGGATGGGCGGTGATACTGCTGTAGAGATTAGTAATCGACTTAACCATCTTGAGTACGGATTTAGAAAAGTAGATCTTCTCGTGACTCTAGATTCAGTAGGATTTGAAAACGATATCATCCCTCAAAATGTTGCAAAAAACTTTAATGTCATTAGTGATAGCGATATCTTTTTCAATGATGGTCCTAATATCGCAAGAAATACGAAGATGACTGAAGTTATTAATGAGCTGCGCTCGGAAAGTGGATCAGAGTTAGATGATTCAAGTGAAGTTCAATTTATGGTTTTTGATAAATTAAATGGCGTCTTAGGAGACGCCGTTAAAAATAGAAATGCTCATCAGGCAAAGATTAAGAGCCTAGTTGACAAGATTCTTCCTTCTCGCTGAGTTCATAAATCCCATCAATAATATTAAGTTCAACGCAAGCAGGCTTCTTAGCCTCTAGGTTATCCTTTAAAAACTTATACACATCGTTACACTGAGCTTCTGAGAGGGGAAAGCTATAGGAAAGTTCCCAATCTCCATCACGGCTCTTATCATAAAAATTCATACCGTGAATAAAGCTTAAGCAGTCGAGCTTAACTTTTGCAAATTGCTCGTTACTTATAACCTCAAAAACTCCTTCTAAGTCTGTACTCTTCATTTCTTTAACAGGGACACGTACCCATCCTTCACTTGAGAATACGTTCGTATAAAAAAGGATTCCAATAAGCCCTATAAGGCATAGATTTTTCATAACTCTCTCCGGTTAATTACTAATCGGAGTAAGGAAAAAAGGGAGTTAATTAGCTCTTAAGAAAAATTAAATAGGGCAAAACTGTTGCTATATACTTGAGGAAGAAGTTCCTCTACTGATAGCTTCTTAATTTCGGCCATTTTTTCTGCTACAAAAGGCAGGTAATAGGGACCATTCTCTCTTCCTCTAAAAGGAATGGGGGTGAGAAATGGGGAGTCTGTCTCTAGGAGTAGTCTATTTAGGGGAGTAATTTCCACGGCCTCTCTGACATTATCGGCACTTTTAAAAGTGATTATGCCATTAAATCCAAGGTAAAAATCATTCTCAATGGCAAACTCAGCCAGATCTATTGAAGAAGTAAAGCTATGAATCACTCCGCGTTTATTTAAATGAGTCAGGTGATTTTTTAAAATGGCTTTTGTGTCTTCTTCGGCATCACGGGAATGAATAACAACTGGTAAGTCCAGCTCTGAGGCCATGGCAAGCTGTCGATCAAAAACTTCTCTTTGTTTTTCCCTTGGGGAATTATCGTAATGGTAATCCAGTCCGATTTCACCGATGGCCACATTTTTTTTCTCTTTTGCTTGCACTAAGATTTTTTTATCAACTTCCTCGCTCCAGAGTCTAGCGTCGTGAGGATGAATGCCTTGAGTGCAGTATACGTTTTCGAATTGGTTAGCTATTTCTAAGGCGCGATCTAAATTATCTGGCTCAACAGAAATCGTAACTATTTTCTCGATCCCTACCTCAGCGGCTTTCTCGATAATTTCTTCAATCTCAAAAGCCTTTAGGTAATCGAGATGGCAATGGGTTTCAATAAGAGGAGAATTGAAGCGAGGGGTCTCTCGCTTCTTTCTATTATCTGCGCTCATTATTTAGCACGACGTAAAATCTCATCTAAAATAATATAGATTTGTTTCAGAGGCAGCACTCCCTCAATTTTAACTCCATTGATTAGCATAGAAGGAGTTGAGGCTATATTAAATGGTTTTGCTTCATTGATAATTTCCACCACCGCTTCTTTTGTTTCTTTTGCCTTATAACATTCTGTAACGCCTAGAGCCTTTGCTTTGTCATCTAGCCACTTGTTAGAAAGACCCTCTGAGGCAGAAACTTGTTTAAAAATTTCATGATGAAGGCTTTCAAATTTTTCAGGAGCACAAAAAGCTAGGTAGCTGGCCATACATGCATAAGGATGGATTTGTCTTTTTAAAGCACCGTTACAAGCGGTATCTAAGGGATAGAACTTATATTGAATTGAAACCTTACCTTTATATTTTTTTGCAACTTGGAGCAGGTGTTCTGAAAGCATTCCACAGGCCGGACATTCAAAATCACTAAATTTAGTAATCCTAATAGGTGCATCAGAAAAGTTCTCAGTAGCTTT
>CEUZ01053455.1_pt1 | contig 13310 bp, 15 predicted proteins | sample 361511 | NCBI WGS metagenome assembly CEUZ01 (sample SAMEA2622822, study PRJEB7988) | marine metagenome | biome: marine biome (ENVO:00000447); feature: surface water layer (ENVO:00002042); material: "saline water (ENVO:00002010), including plankton (ENVO:xxxxxxxx)" | depth 5 m
TGTTTTTGTATTGATGTGTAAGTATCAACTTCATCAAATGCACTTTGCTGTAGATAGTCTTCACGAATTGAACGAGCTGTATCCAGTATTCCTTTTTCTGGTTCTGGTAATGCATCATATCCTACAAGTTGTACAATCTCCTGTAGTTCTGATTCTTTTTGTAAAATTTCTAATGCTTCTTTTCTTAGATCAATCCAATCTTTTGAAACATTAGATTTGTACCAGTCTGCCATATCATCCATGTACAAGGAATAACTTGTCAGCCAGTTGATAGATGGGAAATGTCTTCTATTTGCTAAGCTAGCGTCAAGACCCCAGAACACACGAGTTACTCTAAGTGTATTTTGTGAAACTGGTTCGGAAAAGTCACCGCCTGGTGGAGATACTGCGCCTACTAATGATAATGAGCCTTGTCGCTCTTCAGGAGAAATAACAATACTTCTTCCACCTCTTTCATAAAATTCTGCTAGTCTTCTTCCAAGATATGCTGGATATCCTTCTTCGCCAGGCATCTCTTCCAGCCTTCCTGAAATTTCTCTTAATGCCTCAGCCCATCTTGAAGTACTATCAGCCATTAGTGCTACACCATATCCCATGTCCCGATAGTATTCGCCCATTGTAATTCCAGTATAGATACTTGCTTCACGTGCAGCTACTGGCATGTTTGATGTGTTCGCAACGAGAATGGTTCGTTCCATTAAAGGTCGCTTTGATTTTGGATCTTCTAGTTCAGGAAATGATGACAATACATCACACATTTCGTTTCCTCTTTCTCCACAACCAATGTAAACGATTATCTCACTATCTGCCCATTTTGCAAGCTGTTGTTGTGTTACTGTTTTTCCACTTCCAAAAGGACCTGGAATTGCAGCTGAACCGCCTTTAGCAACAGGGAAAAATGTGTCAAGAACTCTTTGACCAGTGAGTAATGGTTGATCAGGTGCAAGTTTTCTCAAAACTGGTCTTGGTGTTCTTACTGTCCACCAACTTGATAGACCAATGTCAGTTGCTTTGCCATTTTTTACGGCAGCAATTTTGTCATTTACAGTAAATTGTCCTTCAGAAATATCAGTAAGTTCGCCAGAAACATTATACGGAACCATAATTTTGTGTTTGATCAGTGGAGTTTCTTGAACTTCACCAATTATCTCACCAGGAGAAACTTGGTCTCCATTTTTCTTTACTGGAATGAAATCCCATTTTTTCTTTTGATCCAGTGCAGGAACAATTTTTCCCCTGCTGATAAAATCTCCACTGTCTGCAGCAAGAACATCCAAAGGTCTTTGAATTCCATCATAGATTGATTTTAAGAGTCCAGGTCCAAGCTGCATGGAGAGTGGTCTTTTTGTATTAACTACTTTCTCTCCTGGCTTGAGGCCAGTTGTATCTTCATAAACTTGAATCTGCGCACTGTTTCCTTCCAAACGAATGATCTCTCCTACCAGACCCATCTCTCCAATACGTACAACGTCAAACATTTGTGCGCCTTCTAGGTCTTTAGCAACAGCAACAGGACCCGAAATTCTTGCAACAGTAGCGTCTACCATCTCAATTAACCTCTATACTAATTCCCAGAACTCGTTTTGCCAATGCAGCAATTGATTCTTCGTTCTCTTCAATTGTTTCTTGTTGTGAAGGCATGAACAATACTAATGGCTCGATTGATTCTTTAATCTCAGCTAAAAATTTTGATGATAGCTTAGCCTGCATTGAATTACTTGCAATAATCAAACCAAATTCACCAGATGAGTATAATTCCTGAATTTTTTTACTTGCATCCTCTTCATCACTGACAATAAACGTATCATCAATTCCAATCAGACGATAGCCTATTACAAGCTCACGATCTCCTACAACAGCAAGTCTTCCACTTGCGTCAATTTTTGGTTTTGTAATCTGTTCGCTCAAATCAATAACATCTCCTTAATTTTATCAGTTGAAAGATCGTATCGCTTACCATATGTAATCCTTTTCAGGTTTTCATGTTCGATCTCTGCTCTAAATATAAAATAGAAAATATTGCCCATAGACAATGCAATATTTCTCAATTTTTTTACATTGTTTTCAAAGATGATCTTGGTAATGCCAACCTCAAAATCAATCAAACTCTTTGAGGTTTTGTATTGTTCAATGGCATCAGTTAGTTTAAAGTAAGAATCAAATCTTCCAATAAGTTCTGTAACATCCTTAACCTCATAACTATCAAGTAATTCTTTTGTGGAAATTCGTCCATTCTCAATAAGATGTTTAGATACGATATCCTTTTCTAAGTTTGAATCTTTTGCTTTCAAAAGATTTAGAATGTTTTTCTTATCTATTTCAGCACGAATCAATTCTCTGATTGCCCCCTCATCTCCTTGGAAGAATTTGAGTGATTCAAGCATTTTTTGATAATATTCATCATGTAATGCAGACATCATTGGTCCCATGTCACCAGTCTTTTGGAATTCGTCCAAATGTTTCATCAAGACTACACCGTAACCATATTTTGTGAGTTTGTTTACTACACCGTCAACACCAGTTTCTGCAAGAATGAGCTTTATCTCATCATGTGGTATGTTTCCAGCAGCAATTCCTGCTGGAACATTTCTACTAGAAACCAACAATGATTCAGTCTCCGTGATTTCTCTTCCCATCGCCTTTGAAGACAGAATTAATTCTATGTTGTAAAGATCCCATTTTGAAAGATATGTTCTAACTGCGTTTTTTCCTGCGAATGGTGTTGCCTCGGAAATAACTCTGTTCGTTTCAACAAGTTGGCGGTTAAGAGCCACTTCTAAGAGTTCAGCGTCTTTGTACACTGACGCAGATTTTTTAATCTCTTCACCATACCAAGTTGATTCTAATTGTTTGACTATGTCGGTAACACTATTCGCCTTGAGAAGATTTTGTAGTGTATCCTCTGAAAGAAAATTTATTGCAATTGATTGAAGCCTACCAAATGATGATGCGTATTGGGATGCGCCCATTATAGTATCTTCTCCAGAATTGAGTTCTTTATCTCGTCTTCACTATTTCGAAGTAATTCTTCAAAAGTCAAATCAAGTTCTTTTGTACCTTCCTTGTTTTCAGCAATAAAACCACCAAGAGTCTGAATCGTAGAGCCAACTTGTACACCATCTTTGAAAAATGATTTGTCTTCTTCACGGCAACGAACAACTATCTTCTTAGCAAGTACTTTCTTCGAGTAGTCAACCAATTTTTGTAAAACCTTCTCATATTCTGATTTTTTTGAATAACCCTCTAACTCTTTTTTAATGACATCAAACGTAGAGTCCAGATTTTTATTGATTGCATCGAACAGAATTTTCTTTGCTTCCAGTTTCCCAGCTTCAACTATCCTTGCACCCTCTCTTTCTGCCTTTGTTTTTGCCTCGTTGGCATAATGATCCTTGAGCTCTTTTACCATAGAATTCTTCTTGGCGTCAGTTTCTGATTTTTTGTCGCTAAGTTTTTTGTCTAGCTCAGCAAGATCGTTTTTTTTTCGATTTTGTATCTCTGAAACAAATTGGTCTATGCTCAAGGTTCTTCGCCCTAGAGTATATCCAATAACAGAATAATTCCTAGAACGAAACCGATAATCCACAGTGTTTCTGGAATTACAAAGAAGAATAGAACTTGACCGAATTTTTCTGGCTTTTCTGCTATAATTCCCATACCAGCCGCACCAATTCCCTGTTGGGCACTACCAGTACCGATTAACCCTCCTGCTATCGCAATTGCAGCAGCAAGCGCCAAAATAGGCTTTGATAATCCTGAATCATCACCCGTAGCAGCAAATGCTGGAGGTGAAACAAACGTCATAACTAACATGACAGCTCCCGCAACAATAGCGAGATAGGAAAATTTTTTCCTGTTATTAGCCATCTGATCTCGCTGCCCTCCTAACGTTATATTAACTATATCATGAAAATACCGATCAGAATTTTTTATTCGATAGGAAGTTCTGGTTTATTTCCCCACTCGCCCCAAGATCCAAGATATACTTTGACGTTTGTGAATCCGATCTTCCTTAAAGCTAGAAATGTATTTGCCGCTCTGTATGCACCCTGACAGTAAGTCACAATTTCACTATCCCTTGGGATTTTATATAATTTAGAAAGCTCCTCGTTGTTTTTTAGAGTTCCATCATTAGCGATATTTTCAGTATAGTCTATATTGATTGAGTTTGGTATGTGACCTCCCCTTGCTGCCCTTACAAGTTTGCCATCAAATTCTTCCTTTGAACGTGCATCCAAAATTGTAATCTTATCAAGGTTATCCAATACATATTGAAAATCTGCCAAAATTTTTGGATTTGGCTTTATAGTAAAATTGGTTGGTTTGTTAGCAGTTAGAATTGTATTCCACATACGTTCTTCATTCTTCCATTTTGTGAAACCACCATCTAGCATTGATACATTTTGGTGTGAAAAGTATTCAAGTAACCAAACTCCTCTTGCAGCAAGCATCCCAGACATGTTATCATAGAAAACAACCTGCTTTCCTTCCGAGACACCCATGCGTGAAAAAATTTTTCCAAATTGTTGATTAAATGAGGATATTCCATCCTGGCTTGTATCAATCCAATGAAAGGAGAAAAGATCCAAACTCACTGCGTTTGTAATATGACCCTTGGAATATTCTTGGAAGGATCTAGCATCAATCAAGATTAGATTAGAATCATCAATGACTTTCTCTAATTCTGTTGTGGAGATGAACACAGATCTGTATAATGTTGACAGTAAATGAATTTGTCTAGGATATTAAAATAAAAAAAGAAAAAAAAGATGAGTTTTTTCTTACTCGTTTATGTATGCTCGTTCACCGTTCTGGGCAATGTCGAGTCCGACTTCCTCCTCTTTTGGAGTAACTCGAATTCCACCTGGCCAGATTGCGTCCATAATCTTCAGTATAGCAATTGTTACACCGAATGCATATGCAACTGAAAGACATGCGCCTGCTATGTTGATAGCTTGTTGCTCATATCCTTCTGGTGTACCAGTCCATGCGCCAATACCGTCGCCGGTATCCCAAACGTGTGGACTTGCTAATGTTCCTGTCAAAACTGCGCCAGTGAAACCGCCTATTCCGTGTACTCCCCATACATCGAGGGCGTCATCCCATTTGCGTGAGTTTTTGAACGCAACAGCGCCGTAACAAACAGTTCCTGCAGCAACTCCGATTATGATTGCAGCCATAGGGCCAACCCAACCAGATGCTGGAGTAATTGCTACCAGTCCTGCTACTGCACCAGTTGCAGCACCTGCGATACTAGGTCGTCCAGTATGTCCCCATGACATCAGTAACCAAGTTACTGAAGCCATACCAGTTGCTGTGTTAGTTACAGTCCAAGCGCTGACAGTAATTCCGTCTGACAAAACTTCGCTTCCTGCGTTGAATCCGAACCAGCCGAACCAGAGTATTGAAGCTCCTAGTACAACCATTGGGATATTGTGTGGTTCCATTGGAACTTTACCATATCCAAGTCGTCTACCAAGAACTAGAGCTCCAGCTAGAGCTGCGAATCCTGAAGATATGTGAACTACAGTACCGCCTGCAAAGTCAAGACCATACGAAGGTGACAGGTCTGGATCAAAGTCCATGTTTCCTATGTATCCGCCTCCCCAGACCCAATGTGCAATTGGATCGTAAACGAAGGTTCCCCATAAGAGAACAAAGATTACCAGAGCACTGAACTTCATTCGGTCAACTAAGCCACCGACAATGAGTGCTGGTGTGATAATAGCGAATGTTGCTTGGAACATTGCAAACAATTGATGTGGAACTGTTCCAGGCCATCCTTGACTACAGTAGTGTCCATCTCCTTTCATCTGTTGCATTTGGTAATAATCAGACCAAGTGCCTTCACATGAACCTGGTTCACCTAATGGTGCCCAAGCTGAGACTTGATTGAAACCCATGTAATCTAGGTTACCCATGAAATAGTTTGCATCATTGTCAATGCCACCGAATGCTAGGGAATATCCCCACAGTACCCATTGTACTGACATTAGGCCCATGACAATGAATGTCATACCAATTGTGTTGACAGCGTTCTTTGATCTTGCAAGTCCTCCATATAGGAAGGCGACACCAGGTGTCATGAACAAGACTAAGGATGATGCTGTTAACATCCAAGCAGTATCACCTGTATCAATCAGACAATACATGTCTGGAACGCCGTCATCATCTGTATCATGCCAACATTCGTTGGGATTACCAGTGTAAATTCCGGCGCCACCGTCAGGGTCTCCGACAACATACCCATCCATACCATCGGTAACTTGTTGGGCATATGCCTGAGCCATTGCTCCTGTCGCGGTTATAGCGACTGCGGCCATAAGTAATAGAGCATACTTATGGTTTTTAGAGTTCATCTAAACTGACCGCAAATTTGATCTAGATATAAACCTAAAGTTGGATTATTCACAAATGAAGTCAATAACTGAATATATACATACAATGATAGTAACATAATATTATAATATTATGATACGTATATTTAGGCATGAAATATGCTATAATTGGTGATTTCCATTGAAAGGCACAACCCCAAAACTCTCAATATTTGAAACATTCAAAACAAAACAGCAAGAGCTTACCGGTGAAGCCAAGAGGCAGAGACACATCATATGCCACCTGGCTAGGGAGGAAAGTTCTACATTAATGACACGTACAGCTATTGCTCAAGATATAGCAGAAAAAAATAATCTCCTTTGGAAGAATATCTATTCTGGGGTTTTTCGTGATTTGGATGAGGTTCTCATTCCTTTAGAAATAGTTAGTGAGGCAGGACGCTTGCCACTAAAGCGTGGACCTAAAGCATTGCAAGAAAAGGGAATTCCACACTATCAACTTACGGCAAAAGGACTTCTAGTAGCCCTAGCAATTGAGGAATCTGACAGTAAGAATTCTATTTTGGACAAGTTTTTGTTAAAATCTGAGATAAAAGAAAAACAATTTGCAGATATTATCACGACATTAGCAAAAATTTCACCAAAATTCACATACTCTATGTTTGAGATTTACGTTAAGGCGTTTTGTGAAGGAAAATTGAAAAATCTTCTACCGTTTAGTGTTTTAGAATTTCAGAAGATATCTAAAAATTCGTTTATAGTTCAAAATGAATTATTGAAGGGGTTTATGACATTACCAAAAACTAGAAAAGCTGATGTACTAAGCTTCTTTGCAAAATTCACGTAATCGATTAAACAGTGTCTTCCTTACCAAATTTACCAAATAGTGATGATATGGTTATTTGTTTTCCTTGTTTCTTTCTGATATAACATCGCTCATAATATTGGCAATCTAGACAATCTAGTGATGGTTCTACTATTGGTGGCTTTGCTTTCGGATCATCTTCTTTTCTAACAAGAAGATCATGAAGTACTTTAGCACGTCTAATCACTTCTTCAAACATTTTTTGATTTCTGTTTGTGACAAACGATTCCTCTTTTCCATCTGGTGTGATATATACAATAACACCTTCAATTTTATCAAACATCCACATACAAGCGTTCACGTACAAAATATCCACAGGAATTGGATTGTCCGGAAACCTAGGAATTGACCTAAAGATTAAGACAACATCTTCCCTAATCATGTCCACCTGACCCTTCAATGTCAAACCTCCAGTCATATCATATTCACCCATAGTAGAATGAGATTTCATTTTTCGAAACAATCCTCCCAGTACTTTGTTGAATTGTGTCTGTTCAGTATCTACCGGATCCGTTCTGTCATAGAAGGAACGACGTAAACATCTTGTAGATTCGTTAAGATAAATCGTGTTAGTGTCCTTCGTGTCAATCTTTAATTGGATATCCTCACCAAGATCGTCGATGGCATCTCTAACTATCTGCTTATAGTCTCTATCGCCAACACTCATGATACATCATTTCGAACATACCTTAAAAATGTAAAACATATACTAAAAGTAGAAAAATAAGAAAAAGTTGGAAAATTCCAATATTTTTATGCGTCTGGTGCTCTTGAATGTCCCTTGCCACGCAGTCCGAATACAACTACTGCCATAGCAATTAACACGCCAATTGCTGCTCCAAATGCTGCCATTGATGCTTCTGCCATTGGTGACATGCTTAAAGTCCATCATATATACTATTGGTAATTTTTCTTATATTTTCACAAATAATCACAATTTTGAAATTTTATGATACCAAGTCAATCGTGCTTAGAAAAGCTGAATTCTAGAATGTTTTCCTGACCTGCTGTTATTGAACTAAGATTGAAGAAGGCCTCGCCTGAAATTCTCCAATTTAGATCATTATTTTCTAGTGCACTCCACACTTCCGGTGTATTGCCAGTATTAGTGATAGTAATTTTTTCACCAATAGCAACTGGTCTTTCATTAGTTATGATAAAGTAATTTGGAGATGCAAGAAATCCTTCTGGGCTGGATCCTATTTCGCCTATGACAATTTTAGCATCGTCATGATATATTGAATACTTTACATGTTGAAGCATAACAGATTTGAAGTTTGGATTTGAAAACATGAATTTTATCTCAAGCGTTGCTTGTTTGTCAGTAATTTCTAGTATGGAAAGATCGAACAGTTCTACAGTAATTGGCAATACCTGTTGTCCCTGGCTTGACGGTGCGAAAAAGCCTCCCTCTACATCACTAATTACCGAATTACCAGTTAATGTGAATACAGCTATAATCGCAATCAGAACACCAGCTGCTCCTCCAACAACGATTTTGGAATTCATGGGTTTTGATTCTTGGGTATATTTCTTAAATGTTGAGATAAAATGCATATAGTGCTATCATGCTTAGTATACTATGCAGTATTTTCAGGCAGTTCAGATTGGAAAACAGAGAGCAAACAAAGCACAGATGGTATTGTTTGACATATCTGGATTTGCAATGCTAACTCTCACTACCAAGAAGATTGATGGAAATTTTGTCCCTGTGGGCGAGGAATCATTTACCGCAGTGATTAAAACCGAAGAGGGTTTTGTTATACTTTTGGTAGATACTGATGGATTTACCAAAGCGCAGACAAAAGCGTTAGAGAAGGAAGATGCACAAAAGATATTCACCAAGGTTTTGGATTCAGGAATTACCGAGTTTTCGGGCAGAGAGATAAAAATTTGGACTGACACATATCCTACTGTACAGAATGAATTAAAGTAATCAGTGAATTATCTCAGTTCCTACATGCTTACCATTCAAAGCCTTTTCAATGGTTTTAATTTCTGCATCTATGATTCTTGTTTGGATTTTTGATCTCTCTATCACTTTTAGTGCAACTATATCCATTAGATCATATCCACCAGCCATTGAATCCTCACGTACCAACAAGTTACGAAGATCCTTGATATCAATACGTGCAAATTTTTTCGCTTTTTTATTTTTGTTGGGATCTGAATCATATATGCCGTCAACATCAGTTGCGTTTAGAAATTCTTCTGCCTTTATCTTCTCAGCAATCAATGCAGCAGTCCCATTTGTGCTTTGACCAGGATGTAGTCCTCCTGTAACTACAATAAGACCACTATCTACCGCATTTTTGACTTCAGTCAAAGTTGTTGGAGGATGAGGATATGCCTTGTCCTTTAATGCGTAAATCAGCAGCTTTGCATTTAATCGAGATATCTCAATGCCAAGTTCATCTAAAGTAGATTCGTCAGCTCCTGAGGATCTAGCATGGGAGATAAAATATCGTGCAATCTTCCCACCGCCTGCAACTATTATTGGGTGATGTGTTTTACTTTTCTTTACAAAAAATGTTGCATAATCCTTCAGTTTCTTTGTCTCATCCATACTAAACACGCGTCCAGATAGTTTTATGACAAATCTTTTTTTCATTATTTTAGATCACCAAGAATTGATTTAGCCGCAATTTCAACTTTTTTCCGATTTTGGGATGGGGTATAAACCCTTAAAATTTTCATAAATCCAGACATTACAGAAACTAGCTGAATGTTTGAAATCTGAATTTCCTTAGCTTTCGTTCTATTATTATCCTCTTCTAGAAGAATTATAGACTTGGATTCTTTTTTTGATGGAGATAATGGAATTGACGGTGTGTTAGAACTATCAACAAAAATCTCATCAATATCCACTTTGGATCTTTTTGAAACCTCTTCTCTAATTTCATTCAGACGTTTTTTTCCTATTGTGCTGCTAGTTAGAGCCAACTCGAATACTGACTTGAATAAATTACGATTTTGATAGTCTGTAGCAATTTTTTTTGCAGTTTTGAGTTTGGAGTTATGTTCGGGTAGGTTTAGCAGTTTAGAAAGAATTACATCGTCAGATAATTCCAAATAGTCATCAAGAACCATTGAGGTGAGATTAAGTTCCTCTTCTGCTAGCTCCATTGACTCTAACAGCATTACTTCACCAGCCCTTACAGTTTTGTGAAAGTATACAGCCTTGAACATTTGATAACGAGAAATTAGCATGGTTTCAAAATTAACTAGCGCTGATTTGTCAAGTGCTAGTTTGTTTTTGTATACATCCAGAGAGTTTGTAAGCCTGTTATGGTCAATCTTTGCATGTTCTGCTCCAGTAAAGTACCCATCCCTGAGCAAATAATCCATAATATCAGCGCTTAACGCACCAGATATTATTTCATTCATAAACTGAAATTTTGAGTCACCGAAAGCAAGCTTAGTAATGAATCTCTTATCAAACCCACTTTTGGAAATCAAATCTCCAATAGCTGTTTTGAGTATGATCTCTTTCCCTACGTCTTCATGTGAGTGTTTTTTCTTTTGTAGAAGCTCCTCGAATAGATGTGAAAATGGACCGTGACCTATGTCATGTAGTAATCCGGCAAAACGCAAATCTTGAATGTCATTAGAAGAAATTATTCCCTTTTCGTTAAGTGCATGACCCGCCATCGATGCTATATGCATGACTCCAAGAGAATGCTCAAATCGTGTATGCTGCGCTCCAGGATAGATTAAATGTGCACCAGAAAGTTGTCTTATCCTCCTTAATCTCTGAAAAATTGGTGTGTCTATAATTTTCAGCTCGTTTCCATAAACTCTAACAAAATCATGAATTGGATCTATAATATCAAGATGCTTTTTTTTCATGATGTTATTTTCCTAGAAACAATTTTCATAATCTCCTTATGCGTTTCCTTCTTTGTATTAGATGATACAATTTTCCATCTGTGTTTTTTTGCTAGTCTACGATATATCTGAGATATTTTTTTTGAGAATTTTTTGTCTTTTTCAAATTTGTCTCGTTTTGATTTTTTACGTGAAAATGAATCACTTTGTGAAGTATCCAACACAATAACAAGATCTGCCCTTGGAAGACCATCTTCGAGTTTTTGTAACCATTTCTCCTTTAATCCATTGGCTATACCGTATACAAGATTGGAGTGATAATACCTATTCATTACTAAAACAGAATTCTTTGAAGATGCTTTTTTTATCTCATCAAGTTTTTCGTGTCTATTTGCTGCATAAAGGAAATGAATTATTTCTGGTGTGAACTTTCTTTTTCCATAAAGATAGCCTTTGATTTCTTTGCCAATAACTGTTGAATAATCAGGAAAGCTAAAAGTTGTGGTTTTAATCTTTAATCTTCTCAGTGCTTTGACTAACATTTCTGCTTGTGTTTTTTTTCCTGCTTGATCTAAGCCCTCAATTGCGATAATCAATACTAAATAAGGTAGCCTCAGGATTAAATATCTATCAAAATTTATAACATAAAAAAAATCAATGATCAAAATGGGATTAGTTAAGCATGTTGCTAAGGAATTTTTTAAGGAGATAGATGATAAATCTAGAGAGTTTTTTGAGTTTGTATTGCCACCTATTGACTTGCATGAAGAAAATAACAATCTCATTGTTACAGTAGATATCCCTGGATTTGACAAGAGTGACATCAAAGTTTCAATGAATGGTAATATACTGTCTATCAATGCAGAAAAAAAAGATAACAAAAATGGTAGAACTATAATGAAGCAGCGCCCACGCGTAATTGATAAGAAAATGAGACTACCAATAACTGTTGAAGAAGGAGAGGAGAAAGTTAATTCTGCAAAATATGTTGATGGTGTGCTAACAATTGAAATCCCAATTACAAAGAAGGGAAAAGAAATATCATTAGATTAACGATTTCTATTCACTGCAAATACTCCCATAATTACTGCAGACGCAATCATTCCAACTATTCCAAGTGTTTCATTTGACTGAAACAGGAATGCAGACCCAAAAAATACAGCCCCAGACAAGATGCTTCCTGACAATAGTGTGTTTGAACTATGTTTATTTTTTTGCTGCAGAACACGATTCTCGTCCATGAATTTTTTTATTTCAGGTGCAATTGTGAGTGTGTCATCAAGTGTCTTTGCAAATCTTTTGAATGAATGTTTAATCTCCTCGATGTATGCATCTTTGATCAAACTTTCCTCTTCTAAAATTTGTCTTAGAACTTTGATGAATTTGAAATCAACCTTGTGTGTATGATAAATTCCCTCTATGATGGTTGACATTCTAAGGTACAGTGCAAGATGTTTGGGAAGTTTGAATGGAAATTTTGACATTGTCTTGTTTGCAAGAGCCATTAATGCTTCAACTTCCATCTCGTCTGGTTTTTTACCATACATTGATTTTATGGACATGTTGATTCCCTGCTCTATTACTTCTCGATTAAAGTCAGGTGTTAACATACCAAGATCGTCCATTGCGTTTACGGTTCTTGGTGGGTTTTTTTCTACAAGGGCAAGATATAGTCGAACTAAACGTAACCTAGTCTCATTGTTTAGTCTTCCAATCATTCCAAAGTCATAAAGAATTAACGTTCCATCATCCTTGACTGAGATATTACCTGGATGTGGATCTGCATGAAATATGGAATGTCGCAAAAGCATTGTAAAGAAGACCTTATGCACGTCAATGACTAGTTTTTGCCTGTCAATTCCCTTTTTGTCAAGTTCCTCAATGTTGGTAACCTTGATTCCTGGAATGTATTCCATCGTGAGTATATTCTTTGTTGAATAGTCATCATGTACCTCGGGAATTACTACGTTATCGTACGCTTGCATATTCTTTTTTATTTTTTTCAGATTTTCAGATTCTTTGGAATAGTCCATCTCTTCGTGGATAGAATCCACAAATTGCTTCATTATAGGAATTATTGAGAATCTTAAGTTTGGATCAACAAACTTCATTGCAAAAGGGATAATCTTCATCAAAACTTTGAGATCTCTTTCTACTTGTTTTTCAATTCCTGGTCGCTTTACCTTGACTATTACTTTCTGACCATTTTTTGTTGCTAGATGTACTTGACCGAGAGATGCGCCAGACAATGAGTTTTGATCTAGGTCGTCAAATTTTTC
>CEUZ01030827.1_pt1 | contig 13295 bp, 15 predicted proteins | sample 361511 | NCBI WGS metagenome assembly CEUZ01 (sample SAMEA2622822, study PRJEB7988) | marine metagenome | biome: marine biome (ENVO:00000447); feature: surface water layer (ENVO:00002042); material: "saline water (ENVO:00002010), including plankton (ENVO:xxxxxxxx)" | depth 5 m
TTGTTAATAAATTTATATTTTAAATATGTAATGATTTAGCTAAGCAAAAGCCTAGCATGTGCAAAATGGTGTTTTGCATTTAGAATAGCTATGATTTTTAAGTTTTTAATCATTGTTGCAAAGTAACATAAAATTTTTACTTTGCAACAACAGATTGTGTTTGATTAAACTTTTTTAAGGTTTACTGCGGAAGGACCTTTTTCGCCATTCTCAACTTCAAACTCTAACTCGTCTCCTTCATGTAGCTGCAAATTTGCTTCTCTAGCTGCAGAAGAGTGAACAAAGACGTCTTTTTCTTTGTCTTCACGCTCAATGAAACCATAACCTTTAGTTCCATTAAACCACTTAACTTTTCCTTTTATACTCATATGTTTACCTTTCTTTGTTTTTGTAAATTCATCGTTAGCCAATCTAACAATAAATTTTCTTGGGGCAGATTGAACAAAACATATATTAAGTTCTGCCCCAAAATTTGTGAAATTTATTGAAACACGATTAAGCTTTTTGCAGATTTACTGCGGAAGGACCTTTTTCGCCGTTCTCAACTTCAAACGTTAACTCGTCTCCCTCGTTAAGATACTTAAGTCCCGCATCTCTAACTGCCGTATGGTGAACGAAAACGTCTTTTTCTTTGTCTTCACGTTCAATGAAACCATAACCTTTTTTTCCATTAAACCACTTTACTTTACCTTTTAGACTCATTTACTTTTCCTTACTTGTTAATAATATGCTGTAGCTTATCTACAGCAAATCTTCTTTAGTATATTAAAAGTAGGTATGTCAAGCTGAAATAATGGAATAAATGAGTAATCGAGGCAAGTCTTTTCAGTATTATATGGTCTGAACTTGCGTACTTTGTAACTCTTTATTTATATAGTACAGATATAACAAAATTATTAGAAATGTATAAATTTCAAACTTTAAACAAAGCTTTAGATAAAATTATAAAAGTAATCTTTGTTATTCTAATTGGGTTAATTTTTTATACCTACTATAGATCTGAAGTACTTTATGGTGGCCTATATAGAGATTACTATTTAAAATATTATATATTCCTAGTTTTTTCTCTTTTTATATTAATTATTTTAAATTTTTTTAATGAAAAAATTAAAATAAGAATTTATTCAATTTTAATTTCAATAATCTTTGGATTTTATATTTGTGAAATGTTACTAATTGATTTTAAAAATTTAAACACCAAAACTAAATATCAATATTATCTGGATTTGAACAAAGAAAAAGATGCTGTTGTTTCCATATATCCTGCTAAATTTATTTTAAAAAACGTTAATCAAAAAGAACTATTTCCATTGTCCGGTATATCAGAAAAGTTAACTATATATTGTAAAAAAAGAGAAAATAAAGAATTCGTAACTTACATAAGTGATAGATATGGTTTTCGGAATGACGACTCAAATTGGGATAAAAAAAATATTGATTTCGTTCTTTTGGGAGATTCTCTTGTTCAAGGGTCATGTGTTCATGAAAACAAGACTATAAATTCACAAATATCACAAAATGAATTTGATATAGAAATTTATACTATTAATTTAGGAATGAGTGGTAACGGCCCTTTACTAGAATATGCAACTTTAAAAGAATATTTGAAATATATTAAAACAAAAAAAGTATTATATTTTTTTAATGAAAATAATGATTTTTCTAACTTGCAGCTTGAGCTTAAAGATCCTCTATTAAAAAAATATTTAGATAATAAATTCCATCAAGGACTTATAAATAAACAAGCTGAAATAGATAGAATTAATAATAGTTTACTCAAAGAGGAAATTAAAAATAAAGGTACACCTTTATTTGATTTTATTAAATTAAGTAAATTAAGATCCTTATTTAGTGTTATACTAAATAAAAAATTTAAATCACAAAACTCAAAAAGTTTAAAAAGAAACTTTCAAATTTATAACGATATATTAATTAATTTAAAAAAATTAACAAATAATCAAAATGCTGAGCTTTATTTTATTTATATGCCAGCAGTTGAAAATTTTTTAGATACTGACAGTGAATTAAAAAGTGAAATTTATACTAAAGTTATGATGATGGTACAAAACCTTAATATCAAATACATAGATATACAGAACAAGCTGAAATCTGAACATAAAGATCCATTATCTATGTTTTCGCTAAGAAAAAACCAACATTTAAATGAAATGGGTTACAAATTTGTTGCTGAAACTATTATTAAAGAAATAAAATAATTTATCTACGAGTGGTGGCCAGGGACGGAATCGAACCGCCGACACAAGCCTTTTCAGGGCTCTGCTCTACCAACTGAGCTACCTGGCCTAATTAAAACCTATAAATTATTCTTCCCTTAGTAAGGTCGTATGGAGTAACCTCAACTAAAACGCTATCGCCAGTCAGTATTCTTATTCTATTTTTTTTTAACTTTCCAGCAGTATGTGCCAGAATTTCATGATTATTTTCCAATTTAACTTTGAACATAGCGTTTGGTAAAAGTTCTTTTACCTCACCCTTAAATTCCAAAAAATCTTGTTTAGACAATTTAAATCCTTTTACCTATTTTTATTAAAAGTATTATCATAGTTCAATATTTAATGCTTTTTTAAATATCATTTTAATCTTCTAATATAAGCCCCACAGTTTGATAGTTTCTTTTCAATTTTTTCATACCCTCTATCTAGATGATAGATTCTGTTTATTACTGTTTTTTCCTTAGCATTAAGACCTGCTAAGACTAAGCTAACAGAAGCTCTCAGATCAGTAGCCATCAACTCTGCTCCATAAAGTTGATTTCCCCCATAAATTTTTGCTCTATTTCCTGCAACTTCAATATTTGCTCCCATTCTTCTTAGCTCTGAAACATGCATAAATCTGTTTTCAAAAATATTTTCTTTTATCACAGAAATACCTTCAGCTTTTGTCATTAAAACCATTATCTGAGCTTGAAGATCAGTTGGAAAGCCAGGATATGGTTGGGTTTCGGTATTAATTCCTTTAATTTTATTTGGACAAGTTACAATGATATAATTTTTTTTCTTAACTATTTTAACACCCATTTTTCCTAGCAAACTAATTTCTGTAGAAATAATTTTTGGATCTATATTTGTAATTTTTATTCTCCCATTTGTTATAGCTGCAGCAATTATATAGGTGCCTGCCTCAATTCGATCAAATACAACTGTATGCATTGTTGATTTTAAATTTACCACGCCATTTACATCTATGCTTCTTTTGCCTATTTTATTAATTTTGCATCCTAACTTCTTTAAAAAATTAATTAAATCTTGTACTTCAGGTTCTGATGCGCAGTTTCTTAATTTTGTTTTTCCTTTTGAAAAACATGATGCAATTAATATATTTTGTGTAGCTCCAACAGATATTTTTGGAAATTTAATTAAACAACCTTTTAAACCTTTTTTAGCTGAAGCAATAATATATCCATTTTTTACTCTTATACTTGCTCCCATTTTTTTAAGTGCGCTCAGATGTAAGTCTATCGGTCTAGAACCGATAGAGCATCCACCGGGCAAAGATATTTTAGCAGATCCATATTTTGCTAGTAATGGTCCTAAAACTAAAACTCCTGCACGCATAGTTCTCACAAGATTATAAGGTGCTAATGTTTTTAATTTTTTTTTGTTAAGAATTTCAATTATTTTTTTTTTTGTATTTAATTTAACTGTAGATCCAATAGTGTTTAAAAGGGTAACCATTGTTTCAACATCTCGAACTATTGGTACATTCTTTATTACAATTTTTTTATTAGTTAAGATTGTTGCTGCAAGTATCGGTAATGTAGCGTTTTTTGACCCAGAAATAGTAATGGTACCTGATAATTTTTTTCTACCTATAATTTCCAGTTTTTCCATTAACTTACAAATTATACTTTTGGTAGTGTAACGCCAGTTTGGTTCATATACTTACCGTTTCTTTTTTCATAGGTCACTGCTGGTTCTTCATTACCTTTTAAAAAAATGAATTGTGCTGCACCTTCATTAGCATAAATTTTTGCTGGCAATGGAGTAGTATTAGAAAATTCAAGTGTAACATGCCCCTTCCAGCCTGGTTCGAGAGGGGTGACATTAACTATTATTCCACACCTTGCATAAGTTGATTTGCCGAGGCATATCACTAGAACATCTTTTGGTATTTTAAAATATTCTACAGTGCTCGCAAGCACAAAGGAATTTGGTGGTATTATACATTCATCAACTTTCCTTGTTACAAAGCTATTATCCTTAAAATTTTTTGGATCTACTATAGCTGAATCTACGTCAGTAAAAATTTTGAATTCATTAGAAACTCTTGCATCGTAACCAAAAGAAGATAAGCCATAAGATATTATTTTTCCTTTTTTTTGTTCTGCTATAAATGGTTTAATCATTTCTTGCTCTAGCGCCATTTTTTTAATCCAACGATCTGATAAAACACTCATTTGTAAACTTCTATTTTCCTGATTTTTTTTTGAAATATTTTTCTTTTTTTAAGATTGTTTTTTAGTAATTTTTCGATTCTTTTTTTCCTTTGTTCTTTTTTTAAATTGGCTTGCATCCATTTTATTTTTGACTTGGATTTGTCAAATCTTCTAGAGTTATTGTCTTTTTTATATCGTGAGTTTTTATTTCTTCTTTTACTGAAGTATCTGAGCCGGAAGCTAATAGTTTTTTTGCTCTACGCTGGGCTAGGCGAGCTTTTCTTTTTGCTTCCTTTAACATGGCCCTTTCGCCACGTTTTGATTTATAGTCGTAATGTATGCCCATAAATTTACCATCTGTTGCTATTTGTTTTTACTTCGTTGTTTGCTCTATTGTCAAGTTACTTAAATAATATGGCAATTTCTTGCTTACTAAAAAACTTTATATTTGATAATTCTAATTTTACGAGAGCTCAATATACTCAGTTAAACCAGTCTTTATGTTGTGTTTAGGTTTCCAGCCAAATAGGTATTTTTTGGATTTATTATAATTATAATTGGAAGTGAAATCATCAAACCGTTTTTTCTTTTTTTTGAAAATAATTTTTGATTTAGATTTTGTAAGTTTCAAAATAATTTTTGCCAGATTTAAAATTGTTATATTTTTTTTTGATGCCAGTGTAACAATTTTATTTTTCGTTTTATTCTTTAATGCAATCATGGATCCTTCGGCTAAATCTTTAACATAAAGATAATTACGTTTTTGATTTCCGTCTCCCAAAATAATTAAGTTTAAATTTTTTAAAGAACGTCTAACGAAAATTGAAACAGCATCTACTCCCCTATTTCTTGGACCATAGGCCGTGGTGTACCTAAATATTGTATAATTCAATCCATATAATAAATTATAATTCTTAATTACTAACTCAGATGCTGTTTTTGATGTTGTATATAAATTACCAGAACTGCCATAAGAATAGACACTACTGGCAAAAATAAATCTCCTAATCTTATATTTTCTGCATGCTTCAAGAAGATTGGTAGTACCTATAACATTTGTTTCAATGGTAGAAGAGGGAATGCTTCTTACCTTATTAATATCGGATACCGCTGCTAAATGAAAAACATAGTTTATATTTTTTAAAGAAGATTGAACTAAGGATTTGTTTAAAATGCTCCCTTTAATAAACTTTACATCTTTCCTTTTGGGTTTAATTAAATCAAAAACAGTCACTTTATATTTTTGTTTAACTAACGAATCTACAATATGGCTACCTATAAAACCGCAACCACCTGTTACTAAAACATTTCTATTCATTTGATATTATATAAATTCGTTTAATGTTTTCTTTAAAGATTGAACAACATATTTAATTTCACTATTTTTTAGACCAGGATACAATGGCAAACATAATTGCTCTGAAGAAATTTTTTTCGCATTTTTAAAAGATTGATTACCAATTTTAATAGTAACATTTTTATTTTTTTTAATTACTGGTTGTGAATGGCAAAGTTTATTATACACCTCGCCAGGCAAAGTTACTCCAAAGCTCTTTTTCATTTTTTTTTTAACTTTATCTCTAATTTTTTTATTTACAAAAACTATATATTTATAGTAAGAACTTTTAATTTTTTCTGGTATTTCTAATAGTTTTAAATTTGGAGTGCCTTCCAATAGTTTATCATATAGTTTTGCCTGCGCTCTCCTTTCGTATAAAATTTTATTAACCTTTTTCATTTGTTGTATACCAAGCAAAGCATTTATTTCTGCCATCCGCCAGTTATAACCCAGCTCTGAATGAATGTTGTGTTTAGGATCTTTTTTTCCATGGTCTCTCAGTGTTACAAATTTTTTGTAAAGAGCTTTATCATTTGTGGTTATCATTCCACCTTCTCCAGTGTTTAAAACTTTTGTAGGATAAAAAGAGAAAGCAGCTGCTACACCTAAAGATCCAGCTTTTTTATTATTAATTAATGAACCATGAGCATGCGCAGCGTCTTCTAAAATAAATAGTTTATTTGAATTACAGATTTTTTTTAATTTATTCCACTGTGTTGAAATAACTCCTCCTATATGAACAGGAATTATGCCTACCGTATTACTCGTAATTTTTTTTTCTAAATCTTTTATGTCTATCGATAGATCGTCTTTTGATGAATCAACAAATATTACTTTTGCGCCGGCATGTAAGGCTGCCAGTGGTGTTGCCATGAATGTATTTGTAGGAATTATTATAGATTTTCCTTTGACATTTAAAGCTCTTAAAGGGATTTCTAATGCACTAGTTCCACTATTTACAGCGACCGCAAACTTAACTCCAATAAATTTAGCGAAAAGCTCCTCGAAATGAGAAACCTTTTTTGACATCGTTAAGTGACCGCTGTCTAAAATCTCCTTTAATCCATCGGTGATATATTTCTTTTCACTTCTTGCGTAGTTTAGTCGCAAAAGAGGTATTCTTTTTTTCATGCAAATATTATTAAATTATTAAATGAAAGATAACTATATATAGCCACGTCTATTTTTAGTTTTCTTGTTTAGTTCACTTAAATTTAAATATTCTTGCAATACCTTTGTTGTAATTTTATCGTTAACCATAGGTTTTGGAGATTGATGAAAAAAATATTCCCAAGGTTGTTTATCTAGAGCATGTCCATTTTTTATTAACTGATCATAAAGTTCTGTACCATAATATGGGGCTAAAACTGATAAAGAATAATAATCTGCTTCAATTTGTTTGGCAAAATCAATTGTTTGTTTAACATCTTCGTCAGTTTCACCAGGAAATCCCGTCATAAAATACGCTGAAAAAGGAACACCAGCTCTCTTTAACATATTTGCCCCTTCAAGCATTTCTTCCCTGGTTTCTAACTTTTGAACTTGTTTTAATATTTTATCACTTCCAGATTCAAAACCTATTTTGACTCTTTCACATCCTGCTTCAGCCATTAATTCACATATTTCATCATCTAAATGATCCGCTCTTGCTTCACATTTCCATCTCATTCCTAATTTTTGGTCAATCATCATTCTTAAAAGTTTTTTCACTCTTTTCTTATTTACTGTAAAAACGTCATCAACAAAATAAACTAATGTATTATCTTCTATTTTTAATGATTCCTTTTCACCAATATTTGCCGAGGCGCTGTAATCAAAATTTGTACCATGCCAATAATTTTCTTTAAGATGTCTCATTTCATCAATTACTGATTCTGGTGAGCGTAATCTTGTAGTTTTTCTATCCCAATGAAATGGTGAGGCGCAATAAGTACATTTATAAGGACAACCTCTTATGGTGTTAATATAAGATACATCTACATTCTTTTTTTCTGATTCTGGAATTCCCCACAACTTATCTCTTTCAGGAAAAGGTAGGCCATCCACATCTTTAATTATTGGTGCAAGACCATTAAAAATTAAAGAATTGGATCCCCTTGATATTACGCCTGGAATTGTTTTTGGATCCTTGTTTTCAACCAAAGCGTATACAGCCTCTTCTCCTTCTCTTTGTATGCTGTAATCAACGGATGTTAATGTATTTAATAAATTTTTATCTAGCGTTGCATGCACACCACCAACAAATTGTTTTATATGCGGATCGCTTCTTTTAATTTTTTCTGAAATTATTTTTATTGCACTGATGTTGGCTGTATAAGATGTATAACCGACCCAATCAGGTTTAAATGATAAAATTTTATCCTTAACTTCATGCCAAATTTCATGGTCTGGTTGTTTAAAATAACTTTTGTAGTTGGAAAAGTTATTAAACATTTTTTTTAAATTACTATAATTTTTATCACTTAAATAATCAGCATTATAAAGCCAAGCGTCATGTCCTCTTTTATTTAAGTAAGAGGCTATATATGCAATTCCTAATGAGTTAGCATTATAGTGCGAACCCAAAAGTCTATAAAAAGGTGGATTAACTAATAGTACCTTGGCCATTTACATCCTATTAAAGAAAAGAAAAGTAGCATACTAAACCTATTTAAACAAACAAAATAAAATTTTCATTAATGGAAAAATTTATCCCTTAATTTTTGAATTTCAGAATTGGCTTTAAAATTCAGTTTTAAAGAAATATTTTGTAATAGTCTAATTTGACCAAAAATTAACATTATGCTTATAAATTCTTTTTCTCTAGACATAATTATTTTTTTTCCAAATTCTGTTAAATAATTGGGGATAAAAATCATATCCATTTCTGCCGGTGTTCTTGTTACATGTTTTCCAATTTCTATCCACTCACAAGTCACATAATTAATTTTAGATAAATAATTAACTAACTCACTCCAGTTGGGAACATTTTTATACATAGGAATAATTTGTGCTTCAATTTTCATCATTAATGGAAAATATTCCCCTAAACCTTTTAGTATTTCAAATTCAGAACCTTGTGTGTCGATTTTTAAAAAATCCAGATTATTCACTTTAAAATTTTTCAGACTTTCTTTTATAGTTGTGCATTCAATATCAATTTCATCAGTACAGTCGAAAATATGAAAGTCTTTTTCCTTAAAATCATATAAACTAAGCATTTCTGGGTCTGGCTTATACATTGATGAACTTCCTGGACGTTTTCCTAAAATATATAATTTTTTCTTACAATTTTCACTCCATAAACCTTTGGAAATTACTTTGTAATTTTTGTCTTCTAGCTTTTTCGCTTCATCTGGAATCGGTTCAACCACAATAGCATCAAAAAAAGAGTCATATTTTTTAGAAAAGAGACTTTCATTAAAAAAACCGCCCTGGGCACCCACATCTAATGCGATCAATTTTTTATTTTCTAATAATTTTGAAACTAAATTAGCATGGTCTTCTTTCTTATGAGATTCAGAGCGTAGCTTATTAAATTGATTTACTACTCTAGAATGCATTTTAAGTGCAATAAGAGTTTTTGAAATTATTTTTATTAATTTTGAAAGCAAAGCATTAGTCATTTTTTAGTAAAAGTAGTTAAGCCTAACTTCTTATTATTAATTCTCGTGGAGGCACAATGGATATGACTTCTATCTACGATCAGGGATTCTCCAAGCTTCCATTCATATATAAATTCTATCTCCATACCTTTTAGATTTTTAATATCAATATGTGTTAAATATTTTTTATGTATTTCCTTATCAAATTCTTTATCTCCCAAATGTTGATTGGATCTATCGTTTTGATCAGCTCTGGGTTTAAATTTTAATTCCTCAGGATCAATAGTAAAACTTGTTGATCTTCCATACCATCTTTTTTTAAAAAAAATCGTGTCGCCAACAGGCGCTAATGGAGTTATTACTTGTTTATAAATTATATCTTTTTCATCAAACCCTGAATCAACATGAATAGGTAGCGGACCAAAGCTCTCATGAAAAAGTCCATAATAATCCTCTCCAGATTTAGATTTTAAATTATCCATTTTAAAATCACCTAAAACTTGTTTTAACTTATTAAAATAAATTTTATCTAATTCTTTATTAAAATTTTGTTCCCATACTTTTTTTCTGACTTTTTGACTCTTGTTATAGGTTCTTTCTGGAAGGTCATTATAAAGCTCTTGTAACATTTGTATTTCCTGATTGGAAAAAATATTAACTTTTTTAGGAGGACCTTCAAAACTTTTTATTTTATCTAAATATTTGTGTTCCATAAAAATTATTATTTAAATCATAAATTTTTTCCTTTGAAGTAAATCTTTTTAATTACAAAAGCGGCAATTAAAATTACAAAAAAGGCAATTATGGGAATATATATTTCTGGTGAAGATAAAACAGTAGAAATAGTTAATGTAGTATTTTGATCTATAACTTTTTCTATACCATGGCCTAGTGAAACAGTTACAAACATAGAGGGTATGCTTCCTACAAAAGTTGCGATCATATAATTTTTAATAGACATATTAAATAGAACCGGAAGAACATTTTGTACAGCGTAAGGCACTCCTCCTCCACCTATAAATCTAAAACAGGTAAAATAAAGAACATCATTTTTAATAAAGAACTCTTTTAATTTAGAAAATTTTGGAGCCAGTTTTTCGGTAATAGCTTCCCTAAAGAAAAACCCTACCAGCATATATAATAAAGTTGCGCCTAGCGTTGTAGAAGTTAACACTATTAATATTCCCCACCATTTCCCAAAAACAAAACCTGAAAATATTAAAAGTGGCATTGCAAAACCAAGAAGCAAAATCCAAATAATGCAAAAAATAAAAAAAATAACTCCTAGAAATAAAAAATTTTCAGTTTTGTACTTTAGGATAATATCTTTATTAATCTTGATGAATTCATAACTCATCAAATCTTTAATATCTATTACGGAAAACAAAAAATATAAACCTATTGAAAGTATGGCCAAGTAGGTTATTCCTAAGATAGCTTTAAAATTTAGCGAATTTAAATTCATAAATTAATTTTTAACTGTACTTATACGATCTTATTACCTATAAATATCAAAAAATTTTAAGAAGAACTAAATAAATTTCATGAAAAGAACATACCAGCCAAGCAAAATTGTAAGGAAAAGAAGACACGGATTTAGATCCAGAATGAAAAAAAAGGGCGGTCGAAAGACACTTGCTAGAAGAAGAGCTAAGGGAAGAAAAAAAATATCTACCTAAATTCAGTTCTAAAAATATGATCAAATTTAAGAGCTTAAATCATAGTAATGACTTTATAAAAATCTTAAAGAAAAAAAAATTAAATACAAAATATTTTACTATTTATTTTGATAAAAACTTAAAAAATTTTAATAAATATCTGAATATAAGTTTTGTGATGAAAAAAAAAATTGGAAATGCTGTAATAAGAAATAGAGTAAAACGTAAATTAAAATATGCAGTTCAAAAAATTTATAAAGAAAGCAAGATAATAGACCCCAACTACACTTATGTAATTTTCGGAAAAAATAATGTATACAAAGATAAATTTGCAAATGTTCTATGCGAAGTAAATGAGGCGTTTAAAAAAATTAAATATATAAATTAAAAATTATGAAATTAATTGATAAGCTTTTTATTTTAATAATAAAATTTTATAAGTATTTTATTTCACCGTATTTTCCATCAAACTGTAGATATCTTCCTACCTGTTCAGATTATTTTATAGATAGTTTAAAACTTAATGGTTTTATTAAAGGTACATTTTTAGGAATAAAAAGAATTTTAAGATGTCATCCAATTAAAATTTTAGGTGGAAGCAGTGGTGTTGATCCCGCACCTAACTTAAAAAAGGGAAAAAAATAAATGGAATTTCGAAATGTATTGATAGCTATAATTCTTTCAACTGTTGTTTTAATTGGCTGGGCAACTTTTTTTGAACCACCAATTGTTGAACAAGAAATAACAAAAAATGAATCAACAAAAAAAAATGAAGAAACTTCGCCTTCAATTACTGAGGATAAACAAGAAATTCAAAATGAAATTTCTAGAATCGATTTAATCAGCAAAACAGATAGAATAAAAGTTGAAAATAATAATATCAAAGGGTCAATATCATTGCAGGGTGCAATTATAGATGACATATTTTTTAAAAATTATAACAAAACTTTAAATGATGAAAGTAAAGTTGTTTTTTTAAATCCAAAAAACTCTTCAAAAGAATATTTTATTGAAACTGGTTGGGCTTCTGGAGGAAACGAAAATATAAAATTACCTTTAGCTGACACAGTTTGGAAAGTTTCTGGCAATAATACACTTACTCCTAATAACCCTGTTACACTTGTATGGGATAATGGTGATGGACTCGTTTTTAACAAAAAAATTGAATTGGACGACAAATTTTTATTTAAAATAACACAAAGTATAAAAAATAATTCAAATAAATCTTTTCAATTTTATCCATACGCACAAATAAATAAAAAGGGTAAGCCTGATAGCATGCAAATATATATTTTGCATGAAGGTTTTCTTGGAGTTTTTGGTGAAGAACTTAAAGAAAAGGATTATGACGATATAGAAAAAGAAAAATTTACCATTAATAGCTCAAAAGGTTGGCTGGGTATTACAGATAAGTATTGGTTAACAGCAATAGTTCCTGAAAAAGGAAATGAATTTAAAGCTGAGTTTGTTGCTAAGAACGGAAAATACAGGGCTAATTATATAATAAAAGAAGCTAAAATTCTTAACCCCGGCAGTTCAATTTCTAACAATATAAATGCTTTCGTGGCAGCAAAGGAGGTTGCGGTTATTGATAGTTATGCTGAGCAGCTAGGTATAGAAAAATTTGATTTAACAATAGATTGGGGTTGGTTTTACTTTTTTACAAAACCACTATTTTTTATAATAGATTATTTTTTTAGATTAACTGGTAATTTTGGTTTTGCTATTGTTATCATCACTGCTTTAGTAAGATTAATCTTCTTTCCGCTTGCAAACTATTCTTTTAAGTCAATGGCAAAAATGAAAATACTTCAACCGGAAATGGTTAGACTAAAAGAATTACACAAGGATGATAAAGTTAAATTGCAGCAAGAAATGATGGCTTTGTATAAAAGAGAAAAGGTAAATCCTATCTCTGGATGTTTACCTGTTCTAATACAAATTCCATTTTTCTTTGCAATATATAAAATGTTGTATGTCACTTTGGAAATGAGACATCAGCCTTTCTTTGGATGGATAAAAGATTTATCAGAAAGAGATCCCACTTCTATTTTTAATTTATTTGGACTAATTCCTTGGGACCCACCAACTTTTTTAATGATAGGTGCGTGGCCAATACTTATGGGCATTAGCATGTATATACAGCAAAAGTTAAACCCCACTCCGCCTGATCCTATGCAAGCAAAAATCTTTATGTTTTTTCCGGTTTTTTTAACAATCATATTGGCCCCATTCCCATCAGGTTTAGTTGTATATTGGACAGTAAATAACATATTAACTATTGCACAACAGTGGGTAATTATGAGAGGGACAAAAGT
>CEUZ01182338.1_pt1 | contig 13292 bp, 8 predicted proteins | sample 361511 | NCBI WGS metagenome assembly CEUZ01 (sample SAMEA2622822, study PRJEB7988) | marine metagenome | biome: marine biome (ENVO:00000447); feature: surface water layer (ENVO:00002042); material: "saline water (ENVO:00002010), including plankton (ENVO:xxxxxxxx)" | depth 5 m
AATGAATTTAATTGAACATTTTATAGATGGGAAAATAACCAAAGGATTCTCTAAAAAAACATCCAAGGTTTTTAATCCAGCAACCGGTGAACAAACTGCTGAAGTCAGTTTAGCTTCAAAAGATGATGTAAATTTAGCAGTTGAAAAAGCAAAAAAAGCATTTGTTGAATGGTCTAGAAGGCCGCCAGCACAAAGAGCTAGAGTAATATTTAAATTTAAGGAATTAATAGAAAAAAACTCAGATGAAATAACTAAGCTTATAGTTTCTGAACATGGCAAAGTATACGAAGATGCAAAAGGTTCATTAACTAGAGGTTTGGAAGTCGTTGAATTTGCTTGCGGTATACCACATTTGCTAAAAGGGGAATTTACAGAAAATGTCGGCACTGATGTTGATAGTTGGTCTGTTAGACAACCCTTAGGAGTCTGTGCGGGAATTACTCCATTTAATTTTCCTGCGATGGTTCCAATGTGGATGTTTCCAATTGCTATAGCTTGCGGCAATACATTTGTTTTAAAACCTTCTGAAAAAGATCCATCTTGTTCAATTAAACTTGCGCAATTGTTTAAAGAAGCGGGATTGCCCGATGGAGTTTTTAATGTTGTTAATGGCGATAAAGAAGCAGTAGATGCTTTACTTATAAATAAAGATGTAGTTGCTATAAGTTTTGTAGGCTCAACACCAGTTGCAAAATATATTTATGAAAATGCAGCAAAAAATGAAAAAAGAGTACAAGCTTTAGGTGGAGCAAAAAATCATTGTGTTGTTATGCCAGATTGTGATTTAGATCAGGCTGTAAATGGTTTGATGGGAGCAGCTTATGGTTCAGCGGGAGAAAGATGTATGGCTCAATCTGTAGCTGTAGCTGTTGGCAATATTGCTAATAAACTTGTAAGCAAGCTTGCTAAAAAAGTGGAGTCACTCAAAGTGGGTCCTGGTTTAGACAAAAACTCTGAGATGGGTCCACTCGTTACAAAAGAACATCTAGAAAGAGTTAAAAAATATGTAGACATTGGTGTTCAAGAGGGGGCAAAATTGGTTGTAGATGGAAGAAACATGAAACTTCAAGGTTATGAAAAAGGTTTTTATATTGGCGGTTGTCTTTTTGACAATGTTGATAAGAGAATGAGAATTTATAAAGAAGAAATTTTTGGTCCAGTGCTTTCTGTAGTTAGGGTTAAAGATTTTGATGCTGCTGTAAATTTAGTGAACGAGCATGAATTCGGAAATGGAACGAGCATATATACTCGTGACGGTGATGCAGGCAGAACTTTTGCTAGCAAAATTAAAATTGGAATGGTTGGTATAAATATTCCCATACCAGTTCCAGTTGCTTACCATTCATTTGGTGGTTGGAAAAGATCTTTGTTTGGAGATCAACATATGCATGGACCAGAAGGTGTTAGATTTTATACAAAACTAAAAACTATAACTTCGAAGTGGCCCAGAGGACTAACGTCGGATCCTGAATTTGTAATGCCAACACTAAATTAAATTGTATGAGAAAAAAAATTTCATTAATAGGAGCAGGTCAAATTGGAGGGACTCTTGCTCATTTAATTAGTATTAAAGAACTAGCAGATGTCGTGCTTTTTGATGTTGCTGAAGGTTTAGCAAAAGGCAAGGCTTTAGATATAGCTCAATCAACATCAGTCGATGGTTTTAATGTTAATTTAACAGGGACTAGCAATTATGATGATACAAAAAAATCTGATGTTATTATTATTACTGCTGGAGTTCCTAGAAAGCCAGGAATGACTCGTGATGATTTATTGGCTACTAATCTTAAAATAATAAAACAAGTTGCCGCGGGTATAAAAAAAACATCACCCAATGCATTTGTTATCTGTATTACAAATCCTCTAGACGTAATTGTCATGGCGTTGCAAAAATATTCAGGTTTGCCAACAAATAAAGTTGTCGGAATGGCAGGAATTTTGGATTCTTCGAGATTTAAATACTTTTTATCAAAAGAACTTAAAACACCCGTTAAAAACATTAAAAGTTTAGTATTGGGTGGACATGGAGATACAATGGTACCAATGCCTAATCATACTAAAGTGAACGGAAAATCTTTAGATAAATTAATTAGCAAAGATAAACTAAATTTAATAATTGATAGAACTCGCAAAGGTGGTGCTGAAATAGTAAAATTTTTAGAAAAAGGTTCTGCGTTTTATGCGCCTGCTGCAGCGGGCGTTGAGATGGCAGAGGCTTATATTAATAATTTAAAAAAAACTTTACCATGTGCAGCCTACCTTAATGGAGAATATGGAGTAAAAAATCTCTATGCAGGTGTGCCCGTTGAAATAGGAGCCAACGGAGTTGAAAAAATTGTAGAAATTACTCTATCAGATGAAGAAAAAAAACAATTTAACAATTCTATTAAAGCGGTGCAGGCACTTTATAATTCTGCAAAAAAAATTGACAAAGATTTAGATTAATTTTTTTATTCAATTCTTTTAAAAACACAAAGAATATTTTTTCCAAATTTATATCTAGTTATGTAATCAAGTATAATTGTTGCTGGGCAAAATATTTTGTCCCATAAAAAAATCTTTAATTTTGAGGGGTACACTTCTTCTTTATAAAAAATCTTATTAAAAAAATATAAAATATATCCAAATAGATCTAAATAAATTATTTTTTCAATTTTCGTATTTTCAAATTTATTCAATTTAAAAAAATCAATATTATAGCGTCTATAGTGTCCAACAGCACTATCAAATTTTCCAAAAAGTTTTTGATGAGCGGGCACAAGAATAATGAGATGACCACCTAAATTTAATTTATTTATAGCTAAATTAATTTCATTAGTGTCATCTTCAATATGCTCTAGAACATTTAGGTAAATTATTGTGTCAAATTTATTTTTCATTTCATTTATTTTTTTACTTTCAATTTTTATATTTCTATTTTTAAAAAATTTTTCTTTTAATATTTTAATATTATTTTCGTCTAAATCAGTTAACATAATATTTTGAAAATTTTTACAATAATTTAATGTAAAACTTCCTATACCAGCGCCTATTTCTAAAAAGTTGTCTTTAAAATATCTGTTAGTTATAGAATAAATATATTTTCTCCAAATAGTAGCTTTATCAAATATTTCTAATTCTTGACCTGGATATTTCATTTTATTTACTTATTAGCATCTTTTTATACAAACTCATAAATATTTCATTTTTTGGTGAGTCTATTTTTGCCTTCTTTGCAATATATTGAGAGTCAGTTTTACTTAAATTTAATAATAGTTTTCTTTTTTTTAACAGTTTTTCAAATCTTTCTTTTTTAATACCATTTAAATCTTTTAAGTTAAAAGAAATTGCAACTGCATAGGCGTTAGAATTAAAACTATAAAAAAATCTTTTTTTAGATTTAAATAGTTTTTTTACAATAATATAAATAGGAGCTAACTGGTTATCGGTTAAGAATTTTTGAATTTCTATAAATAAGTGATTGAAATTTTTTTGTATCGATATTTCATAATCTATAAGACCTTTTTTACAAATCAAAGGAATCATATGTTTATATTTAGATGTATAGTGAAAATTGTGTATATCTACTAAATATTTTTTATTTCGGTTTATTATAAAAAATAGATTATAAAAAATTTTCCAGGTAATAGAATTTATAAAAAAAGAGGAGATTTTGAATAGCAATACTTCAAAAATATTTGGTTTTAAATTTTTTTTTCTGTATTTATTTTCAAAATTTTTAATTGAGTTTCCATTAAAAGCAATTGCAAAATTTTTTTTTCGAAAAAAAGGGTCAACTTGAATATATTTATATTCAGATTTTTTTTTTAATTCACTTTCTATTTCTTTAATATTTTTTAAAATTTTTGTTTCTACCAATAAATTATTTGATACTATTTTTTTTGTTTTAATTGTTGCTTCTAATATTATTCCAGACATGCCGAAGGAACCTATATATGTCAAAAATTCCTTGGAATTATTTTTAAGTCTTTTAACTACTCCTTGATAAGAGATTATTTTTAAATTTCTTATACTATCCCCAAAAGACGCTACTAATTTGCTCGAATCTTTACCAATAACATTAGCTGATATTGCTCCACCAATACTAACATGCTCTCCACCTGGAATCGAATAAAGGGTCAAATTTTTTTTTTTTAAAAAATATACGACCTCAGAAATCTTAGCACCGGATTCAACTGATAAAATTTCTTTTTTTTTGTTTAATTTAATTATTTTATTAAAATTTTTCAAAGAAACTACTACACCATCCTTATCAGATAATATTGACTTACTATCATAAGAACATTCTCCAGTTTTAATTATAAATGTTTTTTTTTTCTTTTTTAAAATTATTACTATATCTTTAAGCTCTTTTAGATTAAGTGGATAAACTACTAATACTTTTTGGCAATAAGTTAGGTTCCAAGAATTTATTTTTTTTACTTTTGCATTAAAATTTTTTAATTCTGTTAGCATTAAATTTTTGATTTTGCAAAATTTAATATTACTTCAATAGTTTTAAAATTTATTCCATCTTTTAAAACTTGATCTAAACTTTTAAAAAAATAATTAACATCTTCTTTTTCAATAATTAAAGATGGAGAAACGCACAAGTGGTTAGAATTAATTGAATCGTTGATTGCCGTTAAAATATTATATTTTTCGTAAAGTTCACAAGATATAGCTGTAGCAGTTAATTTTTTTAAAAAGAAAGCTTTATCCTTAATTATTTCTAATGGAAAAAATTCAATTAATTTTGCTAATTTACTATAAATAGATTTAAATATTATTCCATTTAAAATCCCTGTGCCTTTTATTTCATCTATTTTGTCTTTATGTTTTTCGGCAATATCAATAAGTTTAGCATTTAAATCATCACAGAGATTTTGGACTTTACTATTGAAATTATCTTGAGCAATTATGTTTAATGCTTCTATTGCAGTTACACTTTCTTCAGCAAAACCATTATATGTTGTTGTATGTAAAAATGTATCACTTAATTTTGAATAAGATTTATTATAGACACCATCATCAATAACTAAACAAGATATAGAAGATTTGCCTCCCCCAAAAGTTTTGGAAAGACAAATAATATCTGGATTATTTTCTTTTTTGAAGTTTTCAAAATAAAACATTTTTTTTGATTTATAAAAACCCGTAAATACCTCATCGTAAATTATTCTAAAATCGTTTTCTTTTTTTAGAAAAAATAATTTATCAATAAACTTTTGAGAGCATGCTTGAAGTAGACTAGCGCTATATGGTTCTATAATTACAGCATATACACCACCATCTTTTTTGCAATTTAAAATTTTTTTTTCAAGATCAACAGGGTCATTAAAATTAAAACTTATGCAATTTTCCATAACAGGAAATTGGCTATTTTTTAAATATGAACCTGAAACTGAACCACTTCCAATTAATTTTCCATGATAGGATCTATTAGAAAAAAGAATATATTTTTTTTTTGAATTATAAGATTTGTAAGAAACTTTTATTGCAGCTTCCACTGCTTCAGCTCCAGAGTTTAAAAAAAAAGATTTATTTAAATTTCCTGGCAGTAATGTAGCTATATTTTTTGATAAAACGGCCATGTAATTTGAAAATACAATTTTATGTACTTCCATTTTATTTTCTTGTTGAAATTTAATTCTTGCGTCTAGTATTTTTTGATGATTATGTCCCAATCCTAAAACACCTAACCCACCGGTGAAATCTAATATTTTTTTTCCATCATTTGTATATATATGAACTCCTTTAGCGCTTTTAAATAAATCTTTACCATAAGGCAAATTTGAGAAAATTTGAGACTGATTTGGATTAATGTAGTTTTTATATAATTCTACAACTTCTTTAACGTTTAAATTATCAGCATCTTCGACTGTATAAAGACTTTTTTTATTCATATTAGATTTAATTATTTTAGGTATACTTTAATAATTGCTATCTTTCCATGATTTATTAATAGCAAAAAATTCATAAAATTATAAAGTATCGATTATGAAAAAAACAATTCAATTTTATAAGATTTTATTATTAATTTTATTAAGTTTTTTTTCATTTTTTATAAATTACTATTATGGAAATATTGGAGTTTTTCCAATCGATACTTTTGCGTTTTTTGATACCAGCTACAATATATTAATAGATAGACACCCCTTTAAAGATATATGGATAACCACGGGTTTTTTGGTTGATTATATACAAGCGATTTTTTTTATAATTTTTGGATTAAATTGGTCTAGTCTTGTTATTCACGCCTCAACAATAAATTTATTAATTTCAATATTATTTTATTTTATTTTAATTAAGCATGGATTAAACTTTTTTTTAAGTTTTTTTTACGCAATATCACTTTCCATTCTTTGTTATACGGTTTCAGGAACTCCTTTCGCTTATATTCATTCATACGTAATATCTTTAATTTCAATACTAGTATTTACATTGGCTGTAAAAAATAAATCGAACTTGTCTTGGTTTATTTTTCCCATTTTAATGATGTTATCTTTTTTATGTATGCAAACTCCAGCAGCTTACATAAATGTTGTATTAATTTTATTTTCTATTGTTTATTTTTTTATAAATTTTGATTTAAAAAATATTTTATATTTTATTTTAGGGGTAGTATTTATTTTACTTGCTTTAATATTTTTCTTATTTTCTTTTGAAATACCATTTATTAATTTTGTTCAACAATATTTATTATTTCCAATCACAATTGGTGAGAATCGTGTTGTAGGAAATGAAATGGCCCACATTACATTGGCTGGTAGATTTACCTTTAGGAATGTGTTGGGACATTTTAAGTTTATTAATTTTTTCTTAATTTTGATAATTATCCTCACACTAATTAATTATTCTGACAAATTTAAAAACTTTCTTACTAAAGAAGAAGTGATTATTAATTTAGCACTTTTCTTTTCAGGCTTAGTTTTTATTTTTCATCAACTTATCACTTCAAATCAAACATTTATTTTTTCACTGATTCCTTTTTTTGCTGCTTTTTCACATATTATTTTGCGTAAATTATTTTATGAAAAAAAATTTATTAATTTATTAATTTTATTTTTAGTAATATTTGCTACGGTTAAATATCATAATGAGTATAACGTTAAGAGAAAATTTATGGATTTACAAAACGTAAATCTAAGTAAATATATAAACGGTAATTTAATTGATAATAAATTAAAAAATCTAAAATGGATAACACCGTCCTTTTCTTTAGATCCAAAAAAAGAAATTGATTTGATAAAACAGACTTTAGAAATTTTAAAAAATGATCCAAGAAATAAAATGATGATTACAGAGTATCAATTCTTTTCGATAATTTTAGAAGAAAATTTAAATATACCTAACAGATGGTACACGCATGATAATAATAGTTATCCTCTTCCAAATCACAAATATTACAAATTTTATAAAGATCATTTTACAAATCTAATTAAAGAAAATGAAATAGAAGTTATCTATATATTTGGATTTATTACAGGGGACTCTAAAATAGAAAATTTTAGAATTTACATGGATGACCCATGCTTTGAGCAGGAAGAGATTAATGAAATTTCTACCAGTTATAAATTAAAAAAATGCTGAAAATATTTATTTATTTTAATTTTAAAACTATAGAATATCTTAAATATTTTAAATCATGAATATTTTTTGTGAATATGATTTTAAATTTATTTTTTAAAAATGAAAAATCTTTTTTTTCATGTAAATAAAATTTCAACTTTTTATAGTCATGGTTAAAAATTACTGAAAGAAAAAAAAGAAATCTTTTTATATTAAAAAAAGGCATTAAAATAAACTCTAAAGGTCTTGGCAATACAGGAATATCAGTAATGATAATATGAAAATTTCTTTTTTGTTTTCTTTTATTTTGTGCAATTAAGTTAATGATTTTCTTAAACTCCGCAATGCTCATATATTGAATTACTGATGAAATAATTACTAAATTATAATTTTTTTTCTTAATTATACTTTTTAAACTAAAATTAATTTTAACCTTTTTTTGACTATATTTTTTTTTGAGAATTTTAATAAGTTTTTTATTTTTATCGTATAAAATAATATTTTTTATATTTTTATTTTTTAAGTTATTTTGAGACCAGACTCCTGTTCCACAACCAAAATCTAAAATTTTTAGGTTTTTAGTTCTTACAAGATTTTGTATTAATTTTATATTTAAAAAAGAATTGTATTTAAAAATCATAACATCGATTTCAGTTAGTTAATAATTTAAAAAGAGTTTTTTTTTAATCATTTGATTTTTGTAAAAAAACGATTATTAATATACTATAGATTTAAAAAACAAGTTGAATTTTTTGAAAATTACAATCACAAAATATGAACATTCACGAATATCAAGCAAAAGAAATTTTTAAAAAATTTGGTATTCCTACATCTAAAGGGGTGGTTATACTTAATATGAATAATATTGAGGGCCAAATAAGTAAATTAAAATCATCTAAGCTAATACTAAAAGCACAAATTCATGCAGGCGGAAGAGGTAAGGCCGGAGGAATAAAGTTAGTAAATAATCGTGTTGAATTAATTGATGAGATAAAAAAAATGTTTGGAAAAATATTAGTCACTCACCAAACGGGTCCAAAAGGAAAAAAAGTTGAAAGATTATACGTAGAAGAAGTTACTGATATTGCAAAAGAATTTTATTTGTCATGTTTGATTGATAGATCAAGTGCAAAAATTGCTTTTATTTCTAGCGCAGAAGGTGGAGTCGACATAGAAGAAACAGCAAAAAATAGTCCTAAAAAGATTTTTACAGTAAAAGTTAACTTATCCGATTCAATCAACGAAGAAGATATAAAAAAAATAGTTAGACCATTTTTATTATCAAAAAAACAGACAGAACAAGCTTTTTATATAGTGAAGTCAATTTACAAAGTTTTAATTGAAAAAGATGCAAACCTTATCGAAATTAATCCTTTAGTTTTAACTAAGAGCGGCAATTTGTTATGTCTTGATGCTAAAATAAATTTTGATGATAATGCATTATATAGACATCCAGAAATTTCTTCTCTAAAGGATTTAAATGAAGAAGATCCAATCGAAACAGAAGCGAGTAAATATAATTTATCTTATATTAAATTAGATGGGAAAATTGGCTGCATGGTAAATGGTGCAGGTCTTGCTATGGCAACAATGGATATTATTAAACTTTATGGGTCTGAGCCGGCAAACTTTCTTGATGTAGGAGGAGGAGCATCGAAAGAAAAAGTTTCAGCTGCATTCAAAATAATATTATCTGACAAAAATGTAAAAGGGATACTAATTAATATTTTTGGGGGAATTATGAGGTGTGATGTACTTGCCCAAGGCGTGGTTGATGCTGCTAAAGAAACTAATTTATCAGTACCTTTGGTAGTCCGATTAGCTGGAACCAATGTTGATCAGGGTAAAGAAATTTTAAAAAAATCTAATTTAAAAATTATATCTGCTAGCAATTTAGATGATGCTGCCAAAAAAATTGTTGAGGTCACAAAATAAATGTCAATTTTGATTGATAAAAAAACAAAAGTAATTTGCCAAGGTTTTACAGGTTCGCATGGTACTTTTCATTCTCAACAGGCTATTGCTTATGGCACTAATCTAGTTGGTGGTGTAACTCCAAAAAAAGGTGGTCAAATTCATTTAGGTAAACCAGTTTTTAATACCGTCAGAGAAGCAGTTGAAAAAACTGAAGCTACCGCAACAATGATTTATGTCCCAGCAAAATTTGCGTCCTCTGCAATTATTGAAGCAATAGAAAATGAAATTTCACTGATAGTTTGTATTACAGAAGGTATTCCAGTTTTGGATATGATTAAAGTAAAAGAAAAGCTATCAAAATCAAAATCACGTTTAATTGGACCCAACTGTCCAGGAATTATTACTCCCGAAGAATGTAAAATTGGAATTATGCCAGGCAATATTCATAAAAAAGGTTCTTGTGGTATAGTTTCACGTTCTGGAACTCTTACTTATGAAGTGGTTGCCCAAACCAGTGAAAATGGTTTAGGTCAATCGACAGTTATAGGTATTGGAGGCGATCCAATAAATGGAACAAGTTTTATTGATTGTTTAGAACTTTTTTTTAAAGATAAAGAAACCAAATCAATTCTAATGATTGGAGAAATAGGAGGATCTTCAGAAGAGGAAGCTGCAGAATTTATAAAGTCTTCAAAAATTAAAAAACCTGTTGTTGGATTTATAGCAGGCAAAACAGCTCCTCCAGGAAGAAGGATGGGGCATGCTGGTGCGATTATTTCTGGTGGGAAAGGTAATGCAGGGGACAAAATTGAAAAAATGAAATCATGTGGTATTTTAGTAGCAGAGTCACCCGCACAAATTGGCAAAACCTTATATGACAAACTTGCAAGATAGTTTTATCAATTTTATAATGAAATAAAATTAACTTTAATACAAATGGCTTCGAACAAAGATAATACCATTTTTGAGAAAACTTCCTTTTTACAGGGAGGCAATAGTCCCTTTATTGAAGATCTTTATCTAAAATATTTAAATAATCCAGATTCTATTCCTCGAAGTTGGGTAGAATTTTTTGATGGTTTAGGAGAAGATCAAAAAATTATCGAGAAAGAAATATTAGGTCCTAGTTGGGCTCCAAGAAAAAAAAATAATCTAAAGACTAATTTTATAGAAAAAGTTTCAGATAAAAAAGAATTACCTGCTAATGGTAATTTAGTTTCTCAAGAAAATAATGAAAAAGAAAAAGTGCAGTCAGTAAAAGCCATAGCCCTAATTAGAGCATACAGAATAAGAGGGCATCTTATTGCAAATCTTGACCCTCTAGGAATGATGGAGAGAAAGTATCTTCATGAACTACATCCTGCGGATCATGGTTTTAAAAAAGAAGATTACAACAAAAAGATTTACTTACATTCATATATGGACCGAGGCTACTCAACGGTTAGCGAAATAATTTCTTTTCTAAAAAAAACTTATTGCTCGACTATTGGAGTGGAATATATGCATATTTCAGATCCTATTGAAAAAGTTTGGTTTAGAGAACGAATGGAGAAGGAAGAAAATCAGTTAAAATTTACTGATAATGGCAAAAAGGCCATATTAAATAAACTAATACAGGCTGAAGGCTTTGAAAAATTTTTAGCCCAAAAATTTGTTGGTACAAAAAGATTTGGCTTAGATGGAGCCGAGTCATTAATACCTGCGCTTGAACAAATAATTAAACGTGGGGGGCAACTAGGAGTCAAGGAAGTAAAAATTGGGATGCCTCATAGAGGAAGGCTAAATGTTTTAGCTAATCTTTTACAAAAATCTTATAAAAGAATCTTTAATGAATTTGCAGGAGAATTTAGTAATACGCCAGCAGATTCTACTGGAGATGTTAAATATCATTTAGGAGCTTCCTCAAACAGAGAATTTGATGGCAACTTGGTTCATATTAGTTTAACAGACAATCCTTCACATCTTGAAGCTGTTAATCCAGTAGTTTTAGGACAAGTACGTGCCAAACAATTTTTTCATAAAGACAAACTTCGTAAGCAAGTAATTCCAGTTTTATTACATGGAGATGCTGCGTTTGCTGGTCAGGGAGTTGTAGCAGAATGTTTTGCTATGTCTGGACTTCCGGGCCACAATACTGGTGGAACTATTCATATTATAGTTAATAATCAAATTGGATTTACTACAAATCCAAGATTTGCAAGATCAAGTCCGTATCCTTCAGATTTAGGTAAGGTAGTCGAGGCCCCAATATTACATTGCAATGGTGATGACCCTGAAGCGGTAGTGCACTGTGCAAAAATAGCAATTGAGTTTAGACAAAAATTTAATAGGGATGTAGTCATCGATATGATTTGTTATCGTAGGTTTGGCCACAATGAAGGAGACGAACCTTCATTTACTCAACCTTTGATGTATAAAAAAATTAAACAACACCCAACAACACTTAATGTATATGGAAAAAAACTTATACAGGAAGGGACTATTAAAGAAGAAGAATTTAATAAAATGAAAAAAGAATTTAGAAATCTTCTTGATGAACAATTTAAAACGGCAAAAAATTATAAGCCGAAATTAGAATGGTACGAAGGAGTTTGGAGTAGATTTAAACCAGAAAGAGGTAAAGATAGAAGAGGAGTCACAGGAGTATCAATAGACAAAATAAAAAAAATTGGTGAAAAAATAACTCACATACCTCAAGATTTTAAAGTTCATTCAACGATAAAAAGAATCTTTGAAAATAAGAAAAAAATGTTTGAAACTGGAAAAGGATTTGATTGGGCAACCGCAGAACAGTTAGCTTTTGGTACTCTTTTAGATGAAGGATATCCTGTAAGACTTGCTGGCCAAGATTCAGGAAGAGGGACGTTTTCACAAAGACATTCTGTGCTTAGAGATCAAACCAACAATAAATACTATACGCCATTAAACAATATTTCAAAAAAACAAAAACGTTTTGAAGTTATTGATAGTTTGCTTTCAGAATTTGCAGTTCTTGGTTTTGAACATGGTTACGCACTTTCAGAGCCTACTTCACTAGTAGTTTGGGAAGCTCAATTTGGAGATTTTGCAAATGGAGCTCAAGTAATAATAGATCAATTTGTTGCCTCAGGAGAGAGAAAATGGTCTAGGGCAAGCGGTTTAGTTATGTTGTTACCACATGGCTATGAAGGACAAGGCCCAGAACACTCTTCTGCTAGATTGGAAAGATTTTTACAATTATGTGCTCAAGAAAATATTCAAGTTGTGAATTGTACTACACCAGCGAATTATTTCCATGTTTTGCGTAGGCAAATGCTCAGAGAATTTCGTAAACCACTAATAATTATGACTCCAAAATCATTATTAAGAAATAAAAGATGTTTATCGAATATAGAAGATTTTACAAAAAAAAATTCTTTTCATAGAGTTTTACCAGATCATGCTGAAATTAAAAGTTATGGTCTTATAAACCTAAAAAAAGATAAAAAAATAAAAAAAGTAATTTTATGTTCAGGCAAAGTTTATTTTGACCTTTTAGAATCTAGAGAAAAAATTAAAAATGATAAAGTATATTTTATTAGAATCGAACAGCTGTATCCGTTCCCAGTAAAAACTCTAGCTGTAGAATTGAAAAGATTTAGAAAAAATGCTAAATTTTATTGGTGTCAAGAAGAACCACAGAACATGGGCGCTTGGAATTCTGCCCGTAATTACATTGAATGGACATTGAATCATATTGATGCAGAACACAGGGAAGTAAGGTATATTGGTAGAAAACCAGCAGCTTCACCTGCCACTGGTTATATAAAAAGGCATATTGACCAACAAAAGCAAATAGTAGAAAA
>CEUZ01292046.1_pt1 | contig 13287 bp, 11 predicted proteins | sample 361511 | NCBI WGS metagenome assembly CEUZ01 (sample SAMEA2622822, study PRJEB7988) | marine metagenome | biome: marine biome (ENVO:00000447); feature: surface water layer (ENVO:00002042); material: "saline water (ENVO:00002010), including plankton (ENVO:xxxxxxxx)" | depth 5 m
CTCTTAGTAAAAATTCCGCCTCCGACCCTTGAAAAAAGAGCTACTGTTGATGCTCCCATACCAAATCCATGAATTATATGTGCAGTATGTGGATCATTACCAAAAAAGTAATATAAAATCCCTAAACCAAGTAATCCAAGAGATGCAACACACATCCCCATAATTGATCCGCCAAAGAATGCAATATTAAGTGCATTTCCTAAACCTTTTGTATGAGCTGCTTCTGTAGTCCTAGAGTTAGCTTTTGTGGCTGTATACATACCAAAAAAACCAGCTGAGGCAGAACAGGATGCTCCAAGTACAAAAGCCAACATAGAATATAAACCTAAATCTGAGAAAAGTATTAATAATGCAACAAGAAATGAAAATATAAATAGGACTGTATATTCTCGTTTTATAAAAGCCATTGCTCCAACATGTATTTGATCAGAAATCTCCTTAATCTTATCAGAACCTTCTGAATGTTTTGAAACTAAGAAATACAGTATATATGCTGATAATAGACCGAAAATTCCTATATATATGGGCAAGTAATTCATTTTATAACTCCTTGTTTATGTAGTATTAAAGCTGACAATTTGATGTTAAATTTTATTATAGGATAATGTAACCTAACTAATATACCTAATTGTCTTTTGGAGTTTAATTATATAAATGAGAAAATCAAGTACAAAGTATTTTGGCAGACATAAGAGTAGCACTACTTTTGAAAATAGGTTTATTCTTCTCCTTTCTATAGGTTTTCTGCTATTTATTTTTTTACTAGGGAGACTATATTACTTACAAGTAATAAACTATAAGCATTATAATACTCTTTCCGAGACTAATAGGATCAAATATGTTCCAACTTTACCTAAAAGGGGGATGATATTTGATAGAACAGGAAAACTTTTAGCTGATAGCGACGCAATGTATTCAGTAGATTTAAGTTTAAATGAAGTAGATGATTTAAAAAGCACTATAAGAGCTATGAAATCCTTAATAGGAATTAGCGAGAAAGATATTGCTGATTTCTATTCTAGGAAAAATAAATTAAAGAGACATGATATTGTTACTCTAAAGAATCATTTAACAGATGAAGAAGTCGCAAAAGTTTTATCTGTTAGGCATTTATATGATGGAGTAGATATTTCAGCAAAATTATTAAGACATTATGTTTATGACAATGCTACTTCTCACATAATTGGTACAGTTGGAGCTGTAGACCGAAAGGATCTAAGAACTTTAGATAAGAAAAAATATAAGAATGCTGAATTTATTGGTAAAACAGGAATTGAAAAATATTATGATAAAATTTTATATGGAAGTGCAGGTTATAAAATTATTGAGGTTAACGCTAAAGGTAGGCAAGTTAGAGAGGTGGACTATAACAAAGCAACTTCAGGAAAAGATATTGCACTAACAATAGATATTGAGTTACAAAAATATGCATATGAGCAGCTAAAAAATTATAATGGAGCTGTCGTAGTTTTAGACCCAAGAAATGGTGAAGTTTTAGCTTTAGTGAGCTCTCCAACTTTTAGTGCAAATAGCCTTCTATGGAAAAATAAAACTTATAACCAAAATTTTGAAATTAGCTCAAGCCCTTTGTTTAATAGAGCGAGTAATGGCTTGTATTCTCCAGCTTCAACAATAAAGCCATTTATTGGTTTATCTGCACTTTATCATAGAGTCATTAACCCAAATCGAATGATATATGCTGGACCCTATTTTAAATTAGAGAATTCAGAAAGGAAATATAGAGATTGGAAACCAAAAGGTCACGGATATGTTGATTTGGCTACATCGATTATACAATCCTGTGATGTCTATTTTTATAGACTTGCTGATTTATTAGGTATAGATAGAATGTCACAATTTTTAGAAAACTTTCAGTTTGGTGAAGTTACAGGTATAGATCTTCCAAATGAATCAGCTGGAATACTTCCAAGTAGAAAGTGGAAGGATGAGAATATAGGAAGGAAGTGGACTAAAGGAGAAACTATAATAACAGGTATTGGACAAGGATATATGTTAGTAACACCACTTCAATTAGCTGTCGCAACTAGCATTATTGCTAATAAAGGAAAAATTGTATTACCAAAAATCAACGCAGATTTTTCACAAAATATAAGTGAAAAATTGTTAGAAAAACAGGAATTTCTAACATCCCAAATACCCGATGAAAACTGGGAGAGAATACAAAAATCTATGTTTGATGTAGTAAATCAGAGTAATGGCACTGCCTACTGGACCACAAGAGATAAAAAGAATATGATTTCTGGGAAAACAGGTACCGTACAAGTCTACGCTTTATCTCAAGATGATGATGATAGAGATGATAAAGACATACCTGAACACCTAAAAGACCATTCTTTATTTGTTGGATATGCCCCTACTGATGAACCAAAAATTGTTATTGCAACAATAGTTGAGAATGTTGGAAGTGGAAGCAAATATGCTGCACCAATATCAGCAAATATTATTAATTACTATTTGGATAAAAGAATATCAGAATGAATATTTTATTTAGATTCTTTGAAGAGATTCCAGACCGTTTATTATTTTTAATAACTATAATAATATCATGTGTCGGTCTAGTAGTTCTTTATAGCGCAAGTAATGGCGATAATAATATTTTAACTCAACAGATAGTAAGATTATTATTTGCTATATCTTTAATGCTATTAATTAGTAGAGTGAATATCCATATAATTAGAATGATTTCCCCATATATATATGTTGGAGTGATCTTAATGTTACTACTTGTTCTATTTATTGGACAAGGAAGAGGCGCAGCAAGGTGGTTAGTATTTTTCGATATATCTTTCCAGCCTTCAGAATTATTAAAAATTTCTATACCCATGATGTTAGCTTGGTATCTTTCTCAAAGTGAAGAAAAAGAAATAAATATAATTAATCTATTTATATCGTTTTTAATAATATTTATACCGGTTATTTTTGTTATGAGACAACCTGACTTAGCATTGTCTCTAATTGCTATCTTTTGCGGTTTTATTACTCTAGTTTTAGCTACTTTAAATTTAAGATATATATTAACACTTCTACTTATAGCTATATCTTCTATCCCATTATTGTGGAAATATTTTTTATTACCATATCAAAAAGCTAGAATTATAACTTTATTCGATCCTGAGACAGATGCTTTGGGATCTGGATATCATATAATTCAATCAAAAATAGCAGTAGGCTCAGGTGGCTTTTTTGGGAAAGGCTTAATGAATGGAACTCAGTCACAACTCGAGTTTTTACCTGAAAGAAGCACAGACTTTATATTTGCAGTTTTTTCAGAAGAATTTGGTTTTTTAGGTGTACTAATTTTATTTTTACTCTACGCAATTTTGATATTTAGGGGAATTTCTATTGTTACGAAAGCAAAAACCTATTACGGAAAAATTTTAGGAGGTAGTATCGTAATAATATTCTTCATGCTGGTTTTAATTAATGTCGCAATGTCGACGGGCATTATACCTGTTGCAGGGGTAACACTCCCTTTAGTTAGCCAGGGTGGGAGTTCTTTGATTTCATTTTTTATTAGCTTAGGAATATTATTGGCTATCGGGAGAAAACAAAGTGGAACGAAATAGATTTATTTTTTATACCTCTATGTTTCTAATTATATGTGTCATCCCTATGGTACATGCCAAAAGTGATAAAGAATCAATTGACTTAATTTATACGAAAGAAATAGAAAAATTTTCAATATATATGGAAAAAAAACACAAATTAGATAAAGTATTTATCAAAAATGTTTTATCTTCAGCAAGATATAAGCATAAGATTATTAAACTTATTAAGAGCCCGGCAGAGAAGAAAACATATAGAAAGTATATGAATATTTTCCTTACAGAAAAAAGGATAAAGAAGGGCATAGATTTCCATAAAAAACATATGAAAGCTTTAAAAGCTGTAGAAGCAAAATATAAAATTCCTTCAGAGATTATTGTTTCAATTATTGGCGTAGAGACTTTTTATGGCGAAAGTGTTGGAAATTTTAGAGCTATAGATAGTTTATCTACACTTGCTTTTACTTATAAAAGGAGATCTAATTTTTTTCGAAGTGAACTAGAAAAATTTTTTCTTCTGATTAAAAAAGAAAATTTCCCGTATGATGAAATTTATGGTTCGTACGCTGGGGCGTTAGGTGTTCCACAATTTATGCCAAGTAGTTATTTGAGATATGCTAGAGACCATGATTTAGATGGAAAAATAGATTTGTGGAAAAGCTACCCAGATATTTTTGCAAGTGTAGCCAATTATTTAAAAGAGCATGGATGGGAATATAATAATAAGACTCTACTTAATACAAAACTTAATCCTGTGTACGTTAAAAAGATGTTCTTAAAACACGGTAATAGTAGTTATATAAAGCTTGATAAAAATATTATTAAAAAACATATTAAGTCTAAAAGTAAAAATGATTCTAGCGCTTTATATTTAGTCTTGTTAGATAAGAATAAGTTAAAATATTATGTTGGATCAAAGAATTTTTATGTTATAACTAGGTATAATAGAAGCACTCTATATGCGACAGCAATAATAAAATTAAGTCAAAAAATAAAAGAGGGGCTGTGAGACCATATATAATTATTCTAGTTTTTTTCTATATTACCAGTTGCTCAATGTATACTGATAGATCTGATGGACCAGGAGACATTAAAAAAGTTAAATATGTAAAGGTAATACCAAAAAAAGAAAAGCTTAGTAAGTATGGAAACCCAAGCACATATAAAGTTTTTGGAAAAACATACAAATTATTGTCTACACATATAGGTTATGAAGAAACTGGTTTTGCTTCATGGTATGGAAAGAAATTTCATGGAAGGCTAACATCATCTAGAGAAAAATATGATATGTATAAGTTTACAGCTGCACATAAAACACTTCCAATCCCATGTTATGTAAGTGTTAAAAATTTAGAGAACGGTAAATCTATTATTGTTAGGGTAAATGATAGGGGACCTTTTGTTGAAGGAAGAATTATAGACCTCTCATTTGCAGCAGCTAAAATTCTTGGAGTTTTTGAATCTGGAACTGCAAGAGTTTTAGTTAAATCTATAAATATAGATGGAAAAAAATAAAGAACAAATATATAATCTGTTTCAGATGAATAGTATAAGACTCCTAAAATATCTACTGATATTTATATTTTTTGTTTCAACTGTGATTCATGCCCAAGAAAAATATAATTTTAAGGTCCCTGATGTAGATGTAGAAAGTTTTGTTTTAGTAGATGCTAAGACTGGATCTGTACTAGTTACAAAAAACCCAGATAAAAGATTAGAACCTGCAAGCCTTACTAAGATTGCTTTCTTATACCTAGTATTTAAATCCTTAAAAAATGGGGTAATTAATATTGATGATACTACAGTTATTAGTAAGAAGGCATGGAGGATGGAAGGATCTAGAACTTTTATTGAAGTTAATTCAAAAGTTAAAATTAAAGATTTGGTAAAAGGTGTTATTGTACAGTCAGGAAATGATGCTAGTATTGCTTTAGCAGAGCATATTGCAGGGAGTGAAGATTTTTTTGTATCCATGCTTAATAAACTTGCAGTAGATTTAAATTTAAAAAATACAAATTTTACAAATGTAACTGGTTTACCAAACCCAAATCATTATTCGTCGGCAAGAGACATGGCGATTATATCAGCAAAATTAATAAAAGATTTCCCAGAGTATTATCTAGGTTTTTCAGAAAGGTATTTTACATATAATAAAATTAGGCAGCCAAATAGAAATAGACTGTTAAGATCATATAATATAGTTGATGGAATAAAAACTGGCCATACTAACTCTGCAGGATATTGCTTAGCTGCATCTGCAAAGAAGGAAGATACACGTTTAATTTCAGTACTTTTTGGAGCAGAAAGTTCAAGAGATAGATTTAGATATTCAAAGACACTTCTTCGTTTTGGTTTCAGGAATTTTGTTTCAAAAAAATTCTATAGTAAGAATGAAACTCTTGTTGAATCTAGAGTTTGGAAGGGTAAAAGAAAGGTTTTAAGAATAGGTTTTGAAGAGGATATATATTTAACTTTATTAAAAAATAAGGATTATAATATTAAAACTATAATTAAAGTTATTGATGATTTAGAGGCTCCTATAAAGAAAAGTCAAAATGTTGGCACAGTTGAGTTTGTTAATGGAAAAGAAGTAATTGCGGCAGATAATATATATGCGCTAGAGGATATTCAAATAGGTGGATTCTTTAGAAGGTCATATGATGAAATAGTTCAGTTTTTTAGGAAGAACTAAATATATGAGTAGTAAAGAAAAAGTTTTTATAAATGGTGATTTGTCTGACGCTACAAATGCAAAAATATCACCATTTGATAGAGGTTTTCTTTTTGCTGATGGTGTTTATGAATTAATACCTTTTTTTTCAAATAAACCCTTTCTTCTTGATGAGCATTATATTAGATTGTCCCAAAGTTTGCAGAAAATGGAAATAAAAAATCCATATACTGAGGAAGAGTGGAAGTCATACATATCTATGTTAGTAGAAACTACAGATTTAAAAAATTTTTATTTATATATTCAAGTTACTAGGGGGACTCCAGAACTAAATGGTGTTTCAAGAAAGAGAGACCATGTATATCCAGAAGATTACAAGTCAACAGTTTTTATGTTTCTATCTGAAATAACGCCTATGAGTGAAGATGAAATATCTTCTGGGAAAGAAGCAATTACTTTAGAAGATATGAGATGGTATCTCTGCGATATAAAATCAATTTCTCTCGCATATAATGCCTACGCAAAAGACCTTGCTAATAAAAAAGGTGCTTTCGAAAGTATTTTAAAAAGAGATAATATGATAACTGAGGGTTCAAGTAGCAATATTTTTATTATAAAAAATAATAAAATTATAACTCCAAAGTCTAATAATTTAATTCTTCACGGAATAACAAGAGGATTTATCTTTGAACTTGCGAAAAAAATGGATATTGAAATTTTAGAAGAAGACATAACATATAAAGATTTAATGAACTCAGATGAGGTATTTGTTACTAACTCTACGCAATCCGTTGTGCCAATATCTGTAATTGATGGTAAAAAAATTAATTCTGGAAGTGCAGGACCATTAAGCTTAGAACTATCTAAAAATTTTATTTCAGAGTATCAATAGCATATTGGAGCCTTTCTTCATTGCCAATATCAAACCATAAACCTTCATGTACAATTCCTGATACTTGATTTATTTTTATAGCCTTAATAAGTACATCATAAAGCTTATAAGTGCCATGTGAAAAATTGCTAAAGATTTTTGGATTAAGAATTGAGATTCCAGTGTATGTCATACTTACACCTTTTTCTAAATTTATACGGCCATTGTCTAAGAAAAAATCTCCTTCAGTATTATGTCTTGGATTTTTAGTCATAACTAATGCTGCTAGATCATTTTTTTCTAATTTTATCTTTGATAAATTTATATCAGAATATGTATCAGAGTTGACTACATAGAAAGGCTCATTATTAAAAAATTTTAATGTATTATATATACCTCCACCTGTTTCTAGAGGTTCTGGTTTTTCTATAGAATACTCAATACTTATATTATAATTCTCACCATTACCAATTCTTTCAATAATTTCATCACTTTTATAAGAAACATTTATAATTACTTCTTTAATATTATTTTTTTTCAAAAGAGAAATATTATGTTCTAGGAGTGACAGATTATTTATTTGAATTAGAGGTTTAGGAGTTATTTTAGTTCTTTCTCCAAACCTCGTCCCTTTACCTGCTGCTAGTATTATTGCTTTCATTTAAATAGTATAACGCATCATCAACTAAGTTATTTATAATTTTAAATTTCTTAGAAAGTTTAGTTACACTTAGAATATAATTAAGGGTTCTAGGAAGATATTTTATATAGTTATCCTTTTTATCACGCTTACTTAATCTAGCAAAAATACCTGAAGCTTTCATATGTCTCTGAACACCAACTAAGTTAAATTGATATAAAGACTCATCATATGAAAGATCATCATTATCGTTACAGTCATAAAAATAACTAAAAAGTTTTTTAATATTTTTATCCGTTAGAGTGACATAGCAGTCCTTTAAAAGAGAAACTAAGTCATAATAATTTGAACCAATTAGGGCATCCTGGTAGTCAATTATATATATACTTTTTTTATAATAAAAAATATTCTTAGAATGATAGTCTCTATGGACAAGAGACGTTTTACATTTTAATATTTCAGATATCAAAAAACTTAATTCATTTATTAATTTTTTACTATCATTATTACTTAGGCACACTCCTAGAAATTTATCTAAAAGCCAATCTTTAAAAAGTATACTCTCATTATAATATTTTTTTTCCGTATAATTAGAAATATTCTTTTTTCTAATACTTTGAATTTTTATTATATTTTCAACTGCTTTTTTATATATATCAAAAATGTTATTTTCCTTTAGCTTGCTAAATATAAGATTATCATTTAAATCTTCCATTAAAACTAATTGGTTTTTTTTATTTATATGGTTAATTCTTGGAATATTTATACTATTTTCATTAAAGATACTAGAGAATTTCATATATCTCTTAAAACTTAGAGTTTCATTGCTACTGTCCATTAATATGTACTTATTCTTGCCTGTTGAAATATTATAAAATTTTCTTTTACTAGCGTCTCCTTTGACTCTTTTTATTTTATAATTTTTGTTATTTAGAATTGTTGATAATATTTTATTGTGGTCTTTTTCCATAATCTTCTATTGTGCTATATTTTTTAGGAGGCTCGCTTTTCTCAACGTTTTGACTACACGCTATAAACTTCGTGCATATAAGTATCATCAGTATGTTGAAAAATAGTATTTTTTTGTACATATATTCTCCAAACTTCATTATACTATATAAAACCAATTTTTTTTTGCTGACTGTGAAAGCCTCTGAATTATTTATTAAATGTCTAGAGAATGAAGGAATTAACTACATCTTTGGGGTTCCCGGAGAGGAAAATGCTGACTTCTGTATTTCTTTAGATAGCTCAAAAAAGATTAATTTTATTTTAACTAGGCATGAACAAAGTGCAGCATTTATGGCTGAGTCATATGGAAAGTTAACTGGCAAGGTATCATGCTGCTTAAGTACACTAGGCCCTGGAGCTTCTAATTTATTAACAGGCGTTGCTGATGCAAATATGGATCATGCCCCAGTATTAGTTATTACAGGACAGGGATCAACTGATCGTTTACATAAACAATCGCATCAGATTATGGATGTCTGCGAAATGTTTAAACCAGTAACAAAGTGGACTACTTCTGTCAGAAATCCATACACAATTCCAGAAATTGTTAAGAAAGCAGTTAGGCTCGCAACTTATGAGAAACCTGGTGCTGTACATATTGAACTTCCAGAAGATATTGCAAAAATGGATGTTGATGTATCTCCATTAAAGTCAGATATTGAAAAAGGTTACTACGTAAGAAGGCCTGCCCCAGATGATAAAATCTTAAAACTCGCTTTTGAACTAATTAATCAATCAGAATCTCCAATTATATTAGCTGGAAATGGAGCTATAAGAGATAGATCTTCAAAACAGTTAAGAAAGTTTTGTGAAAGAACAAAAATACCAGTTGTATCTACATTTATGGGGAAAGGTTCAGTGGACTATGAATCAGAGTCCTTTATATCAACAATTGGTCTGGGTGCAACAGATTATGGAGATCACGCAGTTATGAACTCAGACTTGGTTATAACATTAGGATATGATATGTACGAATATCATCCTAAACTCTGGAACCAAAAGAATCAATGTAGAATCTTACATATTGATTTTGAACCCGCTGAAGTTGATGAATACTATATGCCTAAGATTGAAGTAGTGGGTGATATTGCTCATGCAATTTGGAAATTAAATAGTTTTATAGATGAGAATGGAATAAAAAATTTTAATAATTCATATTATGAAAAAATTAGAAAATTGGTGCTAGATGATTTAGAGACTTACAGCCAAGATAATGCTGAGGGCCTTATAAAGCCACAAAAGTTCTTATATGATTTAAGAAAACATCTTGATAGCAATGATATATTAATCTCAGATGTAGGTGCACATAAGATGTGGATTGGAAGAAATTATAATTGTAATGAGCCAAACACTTGTTTAATACCAAATGGTTTTTGCTCTATGGGGTTTGCTTTACCCGGCTCTATCTCTGCTAGTTTAATTAACCCAAGTAAGAAAATATTTTCAGTTTGTGGAGACGCTGGGTTTATGATGAATATTCATGAAATGGAGACAGCTAAGAGGCTTAATAGTAATATTGTAGTAATAATTTGGGAAGATAAATCATATGGATTAATTAAATGGAAGCAAAAGCTTGAGTTTGGCAAAACAACAAAATTAGATTTTGACAATCCAAACTGGGAATTAATAGCTAAATCCTTTAGTTGGAATTATATATATGAGGATAATAGTTCTGAAATTTTATCCCAACTTCAGAAAACTAAGGGATTAAAAGGTCCAACTCTGTTTGTGATCCCAATTGATTATAGTGAGAATTTTAAACTTAGCGATAAATTAGATCAGATAAATATATAAGAAGATGATTTTAAGAATAAAAAATCTAACACCGGTAGATATAAAAAATATAAAAGAAGTAGATGTAAGCTCTCCTTGGGATAGATCTACAGTTGCGGTTGCCGAATGTATTTCAGAAGAAAATGTTCAAGATATTATCAATGTTGCTAAGGAAGCTTATGAGAATCAAAGTAATCTACTAAGTAAAGCTAAGAGAATTAGTATATTTGAAGAGGCGGCTATTAGATTAAAGGATAATAAAGATTATTTTTCTCTTCTTATTGCAAAAGAAGGTGGTAAGCCAATCAAGGATAGCAAAGTAGAAGTTGAGAGAGCAATTAATGGATTAGAGCTATGTAGCGAGGTAATAAAAAATGGCAGAGGGAGAGAGATTCCTATGGATATCAGCGATAGCTCAAAAGATAAACTTTCAATAACTAAGGAATTTCCAGTTGGAGTAGTTTTAGCACTAAGTGCTTTTAACCATCCTTTAAATCTTATAGTTCATCAGGTTGGTCCTGCTATTGCTGCAGGTTGCCCAGTCATAGTTAAACCGTCTATAGATACACCATGCTCATGTTTTGAATTTATTAAAATTCTTTACGAATCAGGATTGCCTATAGAGTTCTGCCAAATGATTAATGTACAAAATCATAATATAACAGAACTATTTATAAGGAATGAAGCTATATCATTTTTCTCCTTTATTGGTAGTTCAAACTTAGGTTGGAAATTGAAATCACTACTACCTCCAGGCGCTAGATGTTCTTTAGAACATGGAGGTGTTGCTCCAGTAATAATTGACAAAGATATAAATATAGAAAACATCGTGCCATTAATTGTTAAAGGAGGTTTTTACCATGCAGGGCAAGTTTGCGTTTCTATCCAGAATATTTTTGTTCATAATGAAGTTATTAATAAATTTGTTGAAATTTTAGAAGATAAGGTAAAAAATTTAGTAGTTGGTGATCCTACAAATGAAAATACAGACGTAGGTCCTTTAATTAGACCGAGTGAAGTCACGAGAATTGAGTCATTAGTGCAAGACGCAATTAAATCAGGAGCACATAAAATTTGTGGTGCAGAGGCTCTATCAGATACTACCTATGCATGTACTGTATTAAAAGAACCAAAATATGATTCTAAAATTGTTTTAGAGGAAATATTTGGACCGGTTGTAAATTTATTTGGATTTAGTGACTTTGATGATGTTATTCAGAGAGCAAATCATGATAAATTTGGTTTCCAATCTTCTGTATTTACAAATGATCTTCAAAAAGCTTTATATTGCTATGAAAAGTTAAAAGCAAAGACCGTACTGATAAATGAACAAACCAGTTTTAGAGTTGATTGGATGCCATTTGGAGGTATTAAACATTCTGGAGAAGGTGAGGGAGGTATTGAGTATTCTTACATGGATATGGTATATAATAAATTACTAATAATTGATACATCGAGTAGAGCAAGAATAAAAAGATGAAAAAAACCTTATTTATATTTTTAATAACTCTATCAACAAATCTTTTCTCAGAAACTGATGAACCACACCCTATCATTGATAATCAATATAATAATCAATATACAGACGATCTTACTAGAATGGATTTAAGTCAATTAAAAGAATATAAAGAGAAATTGAATTCAGAGTTATATATTAAGAATATGGGTTTTGATAATAGGGATCTCAATAAAGAATTATTACATGCATTATTATCTTATGATGATGAGCGAGTCAAAATTACTAAAGTTATAGATAATATAATTATTGAGTATAAAGTTAACAATGAAATAAGAAAAATTCTTCTGAGTTATAAAGATACTTTTGATAGGACAATTAAAGAAAATAGGCATTTAGTGAAGACACTTAGAGATTACAAAGCTTATGACTTTAGACTTGGTGCAACTTATTTATCAATGATGACTGCACTTCAATCAACTGAAACTACAAGAGATTTTTATAAAATCCTAGTTCGGGATAAAGAAAACAAATCTACAAGTATAGGTAAGTATACATATCAGCTAAGTTTATCCTATAAGCTAGTTTTACAGGCAAAAGCAAATATCAATACAAAAAGTGAGATTGACGAACTTAGTATGGTATTAAAGAGTGTTGAACTAGAAATTTCTAAACGTTAACTCACTTAGTTCAGGCTACTCTGTCTCTAGGTTCATTATTCGCATAGTACATTTCCATATTTTCAAGAACTCTCATACCCATTGCAATTCTTGTTTCAATTGATGCGCTGCCTAGGTGAGGCAATAAAACTACATTTTCTAGTTCTAGAAATTTTTCATTAAGTTCTGGCTCACCTTCAAAAACATCTAAACCAGCTCCAGCTATTTTATTATTCTTAAGTGCATCTATTAAAGCATCATTATCTATTACATCTCCTCTTGCAGAGTTTATCAAGTATGCCCCTTTTTTCATCATACCTATTCTTTCTTCATTTAGAAGATGATAAGTACTTTCACCACCTGGACAATGTATAGAAACAAAATCAGCTTCTCTTAAGACTTCTTCAATTGTTTCACAACATTTTGCGCTGTATTTTTTAATTATTTCATCTGAAGGTTTATATGGATCAGCAAAAATAACTTTCATTCCAAATCCAAAATGTGCTCTATCTGCAGTTGCTTGAGCGATCCTACCAAATCCAATACAACCTAGAGTTTTCCCTGTAACTTTAGTACCTCTAAGATGTGTTGGCCTCCAGCCAGACCATTTCCCTGCTCTTAGTTCCCTCTCACCTTCAGC
>CEUZ01239959.1_pt1 | contig 13279 bp, 20 predicted proteins | sample 361511 | NCBI WGS metagenome assembly CEUZ01 (sample SAMEA2622822, study PRJEB7988) | marine metagenome | biome: marine biome (ENVO:00000447); feature: surface water layer (ENVO:00002042); material: "saline water (ENVO:00002010), including plankton (ENVO:xxxxxxxx)" | depth 5 m
CTCGTATTTTTAAATGAATCGGCGCCTGCCAGAGGTAGCGGCTGATTATATCCAAACAACCACGATATTATTCCTAAAAAAATAACTATACACAATAAAGCAGGTCTCTTAAACATCTCTCACCTCTTTACGGAATGCGCAAGATCCTTTTTTTCCACTATTGTGGGAATAAAATTATTATCCACAGTATAAGCAAGTTCAACTACGGGACTGGGGTAGGGATACACATTGTTTTCCAGGGCTGTCTTCCTGAGTTCATCCGGGGTCTTGGTGGTGAAGCTGGGAACTTTTAATTCGCCTGGCCAATGCCTAAGGAGGTCTTCAACATAGCTAGAAGCATCTTCGTTGGTAATAAAAGCAAACAACAAATCACAGCCATCATGGTCGCTTGCGTGAGCGCCAAACACTCTCGCGCCTTCAACCTCTATGACGTAGATTCTATTGTTCAAAACAACCTCCGCTACTACCTATATAGTACCCAATCTTGTGTACTTGATGAACCTTGCGGGGACAGGTGTCTTATTGTAAGTTGCTAAGGCGGCCATGGGACCAAGCTCCTTTATGAATTCTTTGTCAAAAAAAGTTTTTTCAAAATTCCATTTGGCGGCACCGTCTTTTATCCCCACGTTGGTTTCCACTCTAGTAACATATACTTCATCAGACATGGGCACAGCTTCGTTGTAAATACCCTCTCCACCTATAAACCAAACATCAGAGGGGGAATCACTGCTTAAATGGGCGTCTAGAAAGGATTTAATCGACGGAAAAACTGTTGGACTTCCAGCAAGTTCATCGGAAGCCCTACTCGATATAACTATATTCTTTCTACCGGGCAGGCGCTTAGACCCGATGCTTTCCCAGGTCTTTCTGCCCATAACAATGGTTGACCCCAAGGTCAATCTTTTAAACCTTCGTAGGTCCTCTGAGCATTTCCAAGGTATGTCACCATCTACTCCTATTATCCCATCTAAGGATACGGCCGCTATTGTCTTGAGTTTTACTGGTACTTCTTCAGTCTGTTCTTCCACTTTCTTGTCTTCTCCTCCCTCTCAAGCTTCTCCTGAAATTGCTCCCTCTTTATCATGGCATCGCGGCGGCGCTCAGAGGGAGTTGGAAAGAAGGTCTTGAATAATGTATTACATGACGCACAGGTTCCTGAAAAGTGAACACGAAATTTATCTAGCTCGTTTTGGGCCGACCTAATCGCTTTTGCTAAAATACCATCTTCCTGATCCTCGAAGGCAACACTCCTCCAAATAGCACCCTTTTTCTTTTCTAGCCTAACAGGAAGTTCGCAACTGGGACACATAACTCTAATATCAAGTTCAACCTCTGGTACTAAAATGAAATCTCCATCTGGGTGCTCTTGTCTAAAATCTTCGGAAGGAAAATCTTGGTGCATAAAATCTCCTAAACAGAAACCGGGGCTTTAATAGTTGGATGATAATTATATTTTTCGATAGCAAAATCTTCGAATGTAAAATCATCTATTGAATCCCTACTTCTCATCTTAAGGACTGGAAGAGAAAAAGGCTCTCTCTCTATCTGTTCGCCGCACTGTTTTACATGATCAAGGTATATGTGGGCGTCGCCAAAGTTATAATGAAGCGCGCCTGGTCTAAAATTGGTTAACGATGATATCATGTAAAGAAGGAAGGAGTAAGAGGCTATATTGAAAGGGACTCCTAAAAACAAGTCTGCTGAGCGCTGATAAACAGTAATGCTTAAATCACCGATGCACCCATCGTCTTTTTGTTTTGATGGTGGGATGTCCTTGTCGAGCAGGCAGTGGAACTGGAATAAAACGTGGCACCACGGAAGTGCACACTCTTCTAAGAATCTGGGATCCCACGCGGACACTACATGGCGACGAGAGTAGGGGTTGGTAGAAATGCTATCTATAACCCCCTGAATCTGATCTACTCCGTCAAAGTTTCTCCACTTTACCCCATATGTGTGAGGCAGGGTTTTTGCACCCTCGGGGGTCTCCTTGAACCAAGGATCCCATATATGTATGTTGTTATCTACTAAGAATTGGGGATCTTCCGTCCCCTTTAGGAACCAAAGGAGTTCTCCCAAGATTCCCTTGACAAACATTTTTTTTGTTGTTAAAAGAGGAAACCCTTCCGAGAAGTTGTGCGACAACGATAGTCCGAGCAGTCCTTTTGTCCCGGTTCCTGTTCGGTCACTTTTGACATGCCCTCTAGATAAAACATTTCTTAGGGCATCCAAGTACTGCTCTTCTATGTTCATTACAGACCCGTCGAGCCAAAACCCGCTATTCCACGGGTGGTTTTAGAAAGTTCGTCTGTCCATCCTAGCTCCGCCCTATAGGAGCGCTCTAAAATGCCCTGGGCAATTCTAGTGCCATGAGTTACTACAAATGGGCTATTACCCTCATTCCTCAGTAATATAAACCACTCTCCTCTATATCCTGAGTCTATAGTGCCAGGAGTGTTTTGAATTGTTAGAAAGTTTTTTGCTGCAAGGCCCGATCGCGGCCTTACACTAACAAGCCAACCAGGCGGTATCTCAGAAGCTAAGCCCGTTGGTATTTTCTCAGTAGTTCCTGGCAACAACAAAACTCTTTCCTCGTCATGTAAGCATGCCAAGATATCAAAACCGGCATCATCATCGTGGGCATAATAGGGTAACTGTGCGTGAGAACGCACCTTGTTAAATAGTATTTTAACCTTCTCAGTCATCATTTTCCTCTGTGGAATTAAAACTACTCCAGTTAACAGTATCTTTTTCGCGGCGCAAGCTATTCCAACCATCTTCTTGAGAGGATTCTTTTTCAGAAATAAAACCATTATCTGAATGATTTTCTATATCTCTGTCATAAATTGATAGCTCGTCGTAATGGAAATAATCCAATACTTCAATAGTTTTTGATGGCAAGCTAAAAAACTTTCCAGAGGTATCTTGGGATAGCCAAAAATCGTTTTCATGTTCCAATATAATCTTAGGAATCTTGTTTGGAAAATTACCGTTGTTCAATGAGTCATCCTTGCTCTGCGGTTAACCGGATCACCGTTGGGCTGCTTGTACCATCAAGCGAACCCAAGGCGTCCGGGTATTTAAAAAACCAAGCTTGCTATTAGGAGGGGATTACAATTTGTGAATCAGAAACAGGATTCTCCAATACCTCCTCATCCTGAAGAAACTTGCCAGCAACAGTCTCAAGCTTAACTCTGGTTTCCTGCTCGTAATTTTGAGCAACGCGAGTTATTGCATTGAGAAGATCTATCTTGCTTGATCCATATTCTCCAACTATTTGACCCTGATTAAACTCCTCTGTAATAGCCACAACTTCTGCCTTGCTTAGGCTGTACTTTTTAGCAACCCTAGAGAGTATCAAGAACGGCTTTGGTAAAATTAAGTTTCGAGCATCTTGAAACTGCCCAAACAACGTATCTTTTCGATTTTCCACGGTGTGAAGAGCGTTGTTTATTTCGGCCAAAACTTGATCACGAGTAATGTTGAATGCTGTCCTCCTGTACAGGGGAAGCCCATCAACCATATTAATCATGCCGTTGGTACAAACAAGTCTGAAAATCATCATTTGTATTTCAGTATGACGAGCACCCACTTCTGAGTTACCAATGTGGATACCAATATTAACATTGTCTGGATTAGCTTCGGTACCAATGTTAACATCATCACCCCATATAAGCTTGGCATGAAAATCATGATCCCTAAAGTGGGCCTTCCAGACCCGCATACCATGAGTATCTACTGCCTCTGTCATGGCAGAGATAAGAGAACTATTTGCTATAAGAGGAGTCGATGGCGAAACAATTCCTCTAACATAGTGAAAGCCACCATCTGGATGATTACCAGACTCTCGCCACTTTACCTTTAAGGACAAGTCTGTATCCTGAAGGGCTCCTTTGAAATAATCGAGAGCTTGCTTTGAAATATTGCCCGGTAGTTGCATCATATACTTGGCAGGGCTTTTTAACTTGCGACAAAGCTGGCGAAAGCTAAAGCTGTTTAGCACGGCTTGCTTCATCCTTTCGCCCCCGTGCCCGCAAATCAATTTGTAAGACCACGCCCCCAGGTCATGATCATAATCCGTTTCGAGATGTATGTCCTTGCAAGGGTAAATCCATGTTTCCTTACCCACGTCGTCTTGATCGGCCGCAGCTTTGAGCTTCTGAAAATCAAAACAGTCTTTTTCTTGGAATCTTGTAACCATCTTAGTCTCCTTTTTAGTTAGGCGAGGGGTTCTTTGTCGGCACCGTGCCAACATGTTCGACTCGCTGTCACTACCTTATTATATCACCGAATGGTCGAAATGTCAACCTGTTTTTCAAAGAAATCTATTAAGCCCTGAGCAGGCAGGAGCCGTCCTTGTTGAGAGCAAAACCGGCTGCGGATTGGTGGCCGCCTCCTCCGTATTTTTCGGCAATCTTTGCTACATCAAGCTCCCCCTTTCTACTTCTTAACGAGTACTTCACCTTACACTCAGAGAGATGAGGAGTTTTTGCCTCAAACGAGATAGCGCAGGCCGCTTTAGCATCGGCATTGTTTTTTAACAACTCATTGCATACTTCCGAACGCAATATGTCTGTGTATACAGTAGGTATTAAGTGCCCATCTATTTTTTGGAGGAAAGCTGTTTTGGTTAATCTTCTTACTATTTTAGATTGGTAACGTAAAACATGTCGTCCTTGAAGAACTAAATTGTGAACTGAGTCTGTAGAAAAAACATTTATTTCATCCCAAGCATCGATGGTTAGAGGGTAGGACCGTATAGCAGCCACAAACTCCTCGCAGTGGGGTTTCTTGTGAAGCCAAAGATCATGATCATTTATATATTCCAAAAACATAGGAACATCAAAACGCCCCAACTTCTTTATTCCGGAAAATGTCTTTCTGGCATACTTGAAGGCCAGCATCGACCCACATTCTGTTGTGTCGATATGACAACCTTCCACCCCTTTTAATCGCAGGGCGGTTTGGTGATGGTCTATCACAACCACGGAGCTGTGAAGCTTCTTCAACTCTCCTATGACCTCTGGAGAATAAGAGAAGTCTAATATGTAAAGGTTAGACCCCAGAGGGAGAGTTGGGGGGGGAGAGCCGTATTGAACCGGGATAAAACTATCCTTGAAAATATTAAACCTTGTAACAAAGCTCTTGTTCTTCCAAAAGGCATAAGCTGCCGCCAGTCCATCTAAGCAATTCTTATGATACAGTATGTACGTGTTCAAAACCTTATCCTAAAAGTGATTCTAAAATCTTTAAAAAGCTTCTTGACATTAAAAGGATGCCTCCAAAACTCCTTATCGACATCCGCCTTTGCAGAAAGTTGAAATGTCAACCCCTTGTATTTCCAACTTCGGGTGTCATCCATTATTTCCGCAAGAGTGTACAAATCTTCTATTCTATGATTTACATCAAGGTTATCCTGATAATCATCATACGATTTCTTCAGCACTTCTGCCTCAATCCTTTCCAAGGTGGAACACCCTGAGGCAAAAAGTACTAGCATAAGACTAAGGAGTGTTCTCACCCTCCTCAACCTCTCCCCCAATTGTAAATCCATCTAACCACTTGGACTCATCTTTCGCAAATGCCACTCCGGAGAGCTTGACCATTATATCTTTCGAAAAACCTTTTTCCGATCCATGTTTAGCAATGTAATCCTGTTTTATCTTCTCATACTTTTCATTTAATGCACGGGCTTCGGCGTCACGTTGAAGCTTGTCTTCTGCTTCCCTCTCCCTTAAACGATCAAGGATTGGAACTTCAAAACCTTCCCCTTCCAGGGCTTCGCAACGGGAGCGGGAGTGCTTCTCTAGGATCGGGTGACCCCAAACAAAGAAGTCTACAAATACTCCGTAGTCCTTCCCCTCTCTGTTCCTCAGCACTCGCCCAAGCTTCTGCTTAAGTAGGCCAACGGCCTTATATCCCGCTGCATTAATTACAACGTCTAGGCCATCGTGGTCAAAACCCTCGTTTATAACCGTACCAATTGCAACATTGTAATGCCCCTGCTTGAAGGCCTCTAGCTTTCTCCAGTTTTCCTTAGCAGAAGAATTACCGTCAACCAAAACACAGTTAACTCCATCAAGCTCAGAGCAAACATACCACAGAAGTTCACCCTGTTTTTTCTGAGCAACTTGAACTGCAATATTCCTGCCGGCAGCAGCGTGCTCCATGATAGACTGAATAATAGCTGCGTTGTAGGTTTCATTTACAACAATGGTATTGTGATAAACTTGGGACCACGGATCTTCTTTGTTTGCCTCTATTGTGACCTCCACAACCTCGACCTTGACATCGCAGGAGTGCCCTGCTTTGATCATGTCACTGTTGGACTGCTTTGGCCTAACGTTTCCATATTGGGCCTCTAGAACGACCCCATCTGTGCCGTGACGGAAAGCTGTTCCACTAAAACCAAACATGTAGTATGGAGCAAGATGCCTCACGGTCTTTGCGTATGAAAGAGCGGCGCTTCGGTGTGCTTCATCTACCATAATACAATCGTAACCATACTCCCTTAGTTCGTTTATTTTGTTCCGAGCAGTATTAATTACTGCTATGGTAATTGGATTTAGCTTAAAATTCTTATTGGCATTTGCCCCATCCAATACAAGTGGATTAACACCAAGGTACTCGGAAAAGGCCTGTCTTACCTGTCTTGCCAGTATCCCAGAGTGAGTTAAAAGCAGCGTCTTAACACCTAGCTTTTGCAAAATTAAAGCCATTAGAAGAGTTTTTCCGCTGTTAGTGGCCCAGTCAAACAAAATCTTAGGATTATCAATAGTCATATCGGCACCAGACTGTTGGTAAGGGCGAGCCTTATTTTGCCACTCGGGCAAAAGTTTCCAGTCAAATTGACGAGTGGGTGCCTCCCTGTTATCTATAACAGTATAGGATAAGCCCTCCTTGTCTAAAACGGAAGTTACCTTGTCCAGCAAGCCAAGAGGAAAGGTCTTCTTGCGTACATCAAATAGATGGACATAGTTATCTTTCTTTGCTTTGTTCGCCTTATATTTTTGCTGTGCGCCCTTACCCCTCCTGTAGGAGGAGCCACTTTGAGCAGTGCCACTCCATCCTTGGCGATGAGTCTCTTCGTTTATGCCAGCCTTGGGTGAAAGCTGTTCGAAATCTGCAGCCAGTAATGCTGTTGTTAACTTACGATCCTTTTGAGCGTCAAAAGCCTGTTCCCTTAGAATCTTAGCGGCACCTGGAGAGTGAAACTTGGTTTCTTCATCTATTGTTGCGGCAGGAATGTCTCCCTCGATGCGGGCTTCGCAATTGGAGAGATAAATTTTCACACTTCCGCCAAGGGTTACCGCATCAGAATCTTTGAACATGTAAATCCTCCGTGATTATCGTGAGTATCGTTGTGACTCCCTTTATTATACCATATATTGAGGATATGTCAACCAAAAAAATATTCTTTTAATTCACGGGATAGTAGACTCCACCTGTGTTAGTCGCTATGTCTCGCAAAAACTGCTCTGCCGCACCATAAGTGTTTATGCCAAAAGTGTGAACCTGAGCCCCCTGGGTATTGGACAATAAAATCATTTGCAGATGTCCAGACATCGCCCCAGGAATGCCACAACCAGGCCACCCGTCTGACAATAATGCTACTGTATAATTCTCCTTATCTGATAAGGCTAGGGCCGCCGCCGGACCAGTGCCAGTTCCTCCTCCAGGCCTCAGTAACATAACCCACCCATAAGCATCTGACTTATTTGGCTCTACCGCCTTGGCTCTTTGTGGGCGCCACTGAGTTAGTGCACAGTGATAAGATATTATGTTAAAGGTGTAGTTCTCTGTTAGGGCACTTATTGACCTTATGACTTCGACCTTGGCTCGATCTAATCTATTTCCCGTTGTTGAAGTTCCATCTAGTCCCGTATACGGGGGACAACTATGCCACATAGATCCGGACACGTCTATTACATAAATAATGGAGAGTTCTTCTGTTGGCAAATCTTCATCATATAGCTTGGGAGGATCATCCTCTTCAGGATCTATTACATCCGCCATTTCTTCGGGGGAGCGAGGCTCTCCAACCGGCAAGTCTATATCATTGGGGGGTGTGGGCGATGCGTTAGAATTGGCTTTATTTGGGGATGTTTGAGCATGGGTAGGAAGTGCAAGTAGCGAGGCGGCGAGGAAAAGAAGAAGGAGCTTTTTAATTTGGAACATCTAAAATCCTTACATTATACAACAAGAGTGAAGATTACGGCCGCACTCTCCTAAGATAGTCCGTAGTGCATTGCCATTAGCTATTCAGCCCATCAATATATTCTTGCGTAACTGAATCTGTTCTATTTTCGCTATGCGTTCCGACTGCGCTTATCACCGTGCTGGAAGCCGCATCATATATCAAATCAAAATCCTCAACCGTCACCTTCCACCAGGTACCATCACCATCTTTCCAGTATGTGCTCTGGTCTTCGGCCTCCAGGTCTTCCGCCCGTGCCGTCTCTACCGTCGCGCCCGACTGCACCTCCGCTGGCGTACCAGCCACAGAGACGATCGTCCAGTCTGGGAAGTCCGCAGTCACATACCACTCCGCTGGATATATCCGCGAGTCTGATATGTTGCGGATCACCCTATTATTTTTCTTATTATCATAAAGAATTTTCGCCATCCAACTGTCTCCTAATAATTTTTTGTCTTCCTGTATTAATACACGATACGGCGTGGTGAGCAAAAGAGTTCAATTTTAAAAAGTGACCTGATCGCTCAAACGTCGGTTGCCTTATATGGATTTTTTTGCAAGGCAGGGGGTGCATCTCTAATGTCTGTAACCAAGCTGTCGCCCGTCCCGCCAGACAGCCCGCCTTCGACTGCAACCGAGGATGGTCCGGTTACACCACTTGCGCTTGGAGCATAGGGGAGTGCGGCTTCATATGTGGCCGCCTCTATTTGTACAACACCGTCAAAGTTTGCGGGAGCGCCGCGAGGAAAAACAGATGTCGCAGTATGATCTGCAATGTAATCACCAGGAGTTGCCGACACCGGAAATGGATATTCTGCAGGCGGTAATTCGGCGGCATCTAGTACAAACTCTAGAAAGGCTCCTAGGTGGTACGAAGAGAATGCGTCAGAGGCAAAATAGTCTGAAGACAGATGTCCCATCGGCTAACTCCTACAGATTCAAAGTTACGCTTGTTCTATCACCCTTCGAATCCGCACTAGATGTAACGCGAACCGTACTCGTTCCAATGCCCTTAAAGGCACTAGAGGAGGGGCCTCCTGCGGCTGTACCGGCGAGAACCGCTGCCATTGCTCTTAGGGCCTTCTGGACATTGATGCCACTCTCAAGATCTTCGGCTAGGGTTGGCTGATAAATCTCTACCGTGCGAGTAACTGGAGCCATGCTGGCGTGAGTAATGTGGAGTACCAACTCTTCAGAACGATTAGTTCCCGTTAAGGTAGTCGCGGCGGCTTCGTTGATGGTTAAACTGTAAACTCCAGGCATATCACCAGAAGATAGTTCGGTTGTAGAAACAGAGCTAAAAGACCCCATCGCTCCACCATTGATTGAATACTTAACGGTAAAACCAGTTAGTCCGGATTCGCGGGTCTTCAAATCAGCTGAATCAACGGCCACGAAATAGATTGCTCTATCAGTCTTAGAAGCAGGTACTCTCATCTTTACCCCCTGAAGAAAGTGTTATGTAATGCTAAAAATAGTACACCCAAAACACTTTTCTCTTTTTTTTTTTTAAGCCACAGCACTAGTCAAGGCAGGGCTCTTGTTTATTTTCTCCTGCAAACGAGCATCCTTGTCAAAGGCCCTCCTCGCAAGAGTAACCTTGTAATCCTCCATTGTTTTACCAAACCTTGGATTTGAAATTGATAAAATTTGACAAGCTAATATTGCCGCATTAATCCCGCCCCACTTACCCGCAGACACCGTCGCAACCGGAACACCGGGCGGCATCTGAACCGTTGCAAACAAGGAATCCATCCCGTTAAAAGGGGGGCAGGATAGCGGAACGCCTATTACGGGCAATGTGGTATTTGCAGCAATAGCACCAGCCAGATGTGCTGCACCACCAGCGGCAGCAATGAATAAGCTGTAGATCCCCTCTGAGTTTTTTGCAAACTCTGCGGTGGAATCAGGAGTCCTATGTGCAGAAAGCACTCGAACATCAAAAGGAATACCAAGATTTTTTAAAGTATCAATACACCCCTCCAATTGAGGGAGATCCGAGTCACTGCCCATTACGACAGCAACACGGACGCTGTTGTTAGTGGTCATAAAAGAGTTATTCTCCTAGGTTATCGATTTTCCAGTATATATAGTATTTATTTCTGCAATACGTATACGAATTGCACCAGGGTCCGGGCCAACTAGACCGCTACCATTAAACAAGAAGCGGGCTGCGGCGGCGCCGGGATTATCAAAGGTGACTATTCTCTTAGTTATTGTTCCAGAAGGAACGGTGTGGTGTGATAAGTCATCCTTTATGTTAGAGATGCTAAGCGACGAATCCCATACACCTACGGTACCACCAAACCATTCTTGGTTGGCCACCGTGGGGGCGATATTTACGCCGTTAGCGTCCGTCTTAACCGAGTCAAAAGAAAACTCTGGACGAATCTGAACTGCGTTAAAACCGCCGCCGAGAACATCTAATATAAGATTTATAGCATCTGACCCTTTGCAGTTGATCGCAAGGGTCGAAGTCTCGGCGGATGGAATGGCTCCGCTTGCATGTATCTCAATGAAGTCACCAGTATATTGAGCCATTTTATCTCCCTTTAGAGATTATTTATACTGTAACGCCAGACGCATACGGATCCTGATGATACACGAAAGCAGCATCATCCTGATCAATAACTGCGCTAGCTCCGGTACCCCCAGCGAAAGCTCCCGTAAGGGAAACAGAGTTGGCTCCACCTACTCCGCTTGCGCTAGGCTGTGGACGACGCGCCTTAGTCTCATCTACCGCCGGATTATCGGCAAATACAGTAATAGCTGCTGCCTCGCCGGCAGCGGCGACTAACCCAGTTGAGGGCATGTTAGGAAATACGCCGCTCGCTGTATGCAACCCAGAGGGGTGAGGATATGTGCCTCCGGTTAAAGACGATGCGTTGTACTGATTTGGCATGTTATCCTCCATTCTGTTTTCAAAACCCAACTACCTATATTACACATATATAACACCTTATTGTTATGGGTACAACTAGTAATCAAAAAATTACTGAGAATTATTGTCCGCAAAACGGCTCGTTGAAGACGTCAGAGCCTTTAGCGGCTTTTCTAAAACATAAAGTATCCCCAAAGCCTCGGTTGGGGAGACACTAATTTGATGAGTGAGAGTCCTGCCATCGCTAAACTTCTTGTAAAGCTTCATCCTGAAACCACCACCATAAGAAGCGGCGTTTCCTCTGATCGTAAGGGAGGAGGTATTTCCAGTATTTCTATCTGCATGAAAGATGTTGAGCAAGTTCCCCTTGGCGTCTGGCATCTCCTTCAATATCCACTCGTCATATTCTGCGGGGGCGCAACTGAGAAAATCTATATATTTTGACGTTCTGACTAACTGAAGGGCATATACCATCTGTAGAAGGTCAGAATGGCCTAGCTTAAATACAATCTTATTTTCCCAATTAAAATCTCTCTCTCCGCTTTGAGAGGCCATCTCCATCCATATACAGCGAAGGTCGCTGTCAGGGTTAAACTGGGCGGCTGCCCCCTTCCCATTCTTGCTGGGCTTATAAATTGAATATCCTCTTATGTCAGTCTTCATTTGGGACTCCTTGCCTTCATGACCTTCTCGATCGTCCCGTCGTTCAAGGCCCTTATGAGGGAAGTCGCCTCTCCTGTGGTTAGATCATCAAGCTCTTCTACAGGCCGCGATCCGCATCCAAGAAGATCAGTTGTATTTATTTTTTTCTTCTTGCAAATGTTTTTTATAGCACTTATTTGTGCAGGCTGTATGGACGTCTCCGGATCTGTTGTCGCATTCGAAATTGTTTTCGATGATATCTCTTCTTTGGAGCACATATTTATCCCCAGCCCGAAACGAAGGGCACGGGCAAGTGCTCTATTTTCCGCCATACAAACTGGATATAGTGCAAAAATATCATCTGTATTTCTGACACTTGAGTCGGCTGAACCTCCGTAGGTCTCACCATCTTTAAAGGTTACGGCAGTTGAAACACAAGCATATCTTGCACCGCCATCTGGTCCTGTCTCAATAACTTGAGGAGTAATTGATTTTATTCCACGGATGCGGGCTATTCTTAACAACTCCGAGAGAGGAATGAAGCTCCCCCCATTCTTGTCCTTGAAAAGATTCTCTTCCTTGATTTCTGTATTCCAGTCTGTTGGAACACCTTTTTCCTTTACAGCGATAGAATCTGTCTTATTCTCTAGCTTAAGCTTACCCTTGACAGCTTTTGCCAGATCTTCTACTTCCTTAGTAACAGTATCGCTGCTTGTCTTCTTTTTTCGTGGCATGTTGTCTCCTGAGATTTACTTCATTTGCACTGTCCAAACCCTTGGGCTGGCACCGCTTCTGATCTTGGTTAAAATTTCAACTATTTTAGCTACAGCATCTTCACACGCTCCAAAGCTAAAGCTTTTTGTGTGGTCCTGTACCCTTATCATGTGTAGCCCTAAACTGGTAACAAAATCATCTTTTATCTTGTCTCGGTTTTGGGTTCGCTCAAGGGCGTCGGCTCCATACATATCAGAGAAATGAGTGGGTCCGTCACATTCGATACAAACACGGGCCTCTAGTATTAATATATCAATTTCTAGCGGATATGTAAAGGCTTTAGATCTTTTTTCTACCTGAAAACCACATTCAATTAGCAGTTCACTTATTGTGTTCTCGGCCTTAGATCCGACCCCCGACTGAAGCCGTGCGCCCTCCCTCATCGGAGAAAGGGCGGTTTCACGTTCCTTTTTGCTGAGCTTTTTCCACCTAGACTTGGCGAGATCTGATATCTTCTTTTTTGCTTTAGCCCTGTCTCTTTCGGAGATGTCACCCCAGTGTTTTCTCATCCCACGGGAAATGGATCTTTTCTCGGCCTTTGTTCGCGGCCTCTTCACTGGAGGACCGTTCTGCTTTACATATAATTTTTGAGCACTACTTCTGGTCCTAATGGGGACATTTGCTCTTATGAGCACATCCCTGATAACCTTGGGGTTCTTCCCAAGCTCTCGGCCCAGCGAGTACATACTTTTATTATTTTGATATTCTCTGACGACATAGTCTCGCCAGTCTTCTTCTAGGCTCATGAGTTATTTCTTCTTTTTGCGACCCTTTTTAAGTCCCTT
>CEUZ01112334.1_pt1 | contig 13278 bp, 11 predicted proteins | sample 361511 | NCBI WGS metagenome assembly CEUZ01 (sample SAMEA2622822, study PRJEB7988) | marine metagenome | biome: marine biome (ENVO:00000447); feature: surface water layer (ENVO:00002042); material: "saline water (ENVO:00002010), including plankton (ENVO:xxxxxxxx)" | depth 5 m
AGAAATTATATATCCAAATTCGAAACTTCCAAAGCTCGATTAATTATGAAATCTTTTCTTGGAGCAACCTCATCTCCCATTAATACTTGTATTATATCTCTATCTTTTTTTGACTTATCCTTTGTATTATTTGAATATTTTACTTGTAACAACGTACGTTTTTCTGGATTTAAAGTTGTATCCCAAAGCTCGTTGGGGTTCATTTCGCCCAATCCTTTAAATCTCTGCAAATTAATTTTTCCTTTCTCTTCACTAATTAATTTGTCAAATTCTTTGCTATTTCTTTTTATCTGTTTTTTTGATTTATCTGAGTTTTTAATTAAAAAATCTTCTAAATCTTTATCATTTTTTATATAAAAACTTTTAGAACCTTTGGTAATTTTATATAAAGGTGGTTGTGCAAGATAAATATGATTATTTTCTATAAGTTCATTAAACGGATAATTATTGAACAAAGTTAAAAGAAGTGTTCTTATATGAGATCCATCAACATCAGCATCTGTCATAATAACAATTTTTTCGTACCTCAAATTCTTAATATCAAAATCTTTAGATCCTGTTCCAAGAGCATTTATCAAAGTAACTATTTCATTTGAAGACATCATCTTTGAAAGAGCTTTGGTTTGTAAATCTTGGCCATTACTATTTTTCATTTTAGCACCATTAGAGTCGATAAAAGTGTTAAGAATTTTACCCCTTAGAGGAAGTACCGCTTGAAATTCCCTATTTCTACCTTGCTTTGCTGATCCACCCGCAGAGTCTCCCTCGACAATAAACAGTTCTGTACCTTCCGCTTTATTAATTTGACAATCAGCCAATTTTCCGGGAAGACCTGATAGTTCTAAAGAACCTTTTCTTCTAACACTTTCCCTAGCCTTTCTAGCAACATCTCTTGCTAAAGCAGCCTGTACTATTTTAAACAATACTATTTTTGTAATACCTGGGTTTTGATCAAACCAAGTTGATAATCTGTCACTAACTATTGATTCAACAATGAATCTTACTTCTGAGGAGACAAGTTTGTCTTTAGTTTGAGAAGAAAACTTTGGATCAGGCATTTTTATAGATAATACCCCGGTCAATCCTTCTCTTATATCCTCTCCTGATAATGAAATTTTATTTTTTTTAAGAATATTGCTGCTTGTAGCGTATTTATTTATCACACGTGTTAGAGCGCTTCTAAATCCTAGTAAGTGTGTTCCTCCATCTTTTTGATCAATGTTGTTAGTAAATGCAAGCATTTCCTCAGAGTACCCTGCATTCCATTTCAGTGAACATTCAACAGTTACGTTATCTTTAGTTCCTGAAATATAGATTGGCTTCTTGAATAAACCCAGATCATTTTTATTAACTAAAGATTTTTTATTTTTATCTATAAAATCGACAAATTCCTGTATACCTCCATCGTATTTATTTTCAAAACTTTTTTCTTTTTTTCCTGTTTTATCAACTAAAATAATGGTTAAGCCTTTATTCAGAAAAGCTAGTTCTCTCATTCTTTTTTGTAAAGTTGAGGAACTAAATTCAGTAGTGGAAAAAACTTCTTTGGAAGGAAAAAAACTGATAGAAGTTCCAGTTTTATTTGTTTTACCTACCGCTTTTAATGGAGCAACAGTTTTTCCATTTTTGAATTCAATTAAATATTCTTTTTTCTCTCTAAATATTCTTAACGTTAATTTTTCTGACAAAGCATTAACAACGGATACTCCTACACCATGCAGTCCTCCTGAGACTTTATATGAATCGTGATCAAATTTTCCACCTGCGTGAAGTTGTGTCATAATTACTTCAGCTGCTGACTTTTTTTCTCCTTTATGTAAATCTACAGGAATACCTCTGCCATCATCTTCCACAGAAACAGAATTATTTGAATTAATTACTACTTTAATATTTTTACAGTGACCTGCTAAAGCCTCATCAATTGAATTGTCAACTACCTCATAAACCATGTGATGCAAACCAGTGCCGTCGTCGGTATCACCGATATACATTCCAGGTCTTTTTCTTACAGCCTCTAGCCCTTTCAGAACTTTTATAGAATCTGCCTGGTATATTTTCTCATTTTTCTGATTTAACTTGTTCATATTTGTGAAATATTAATATTTAATTGTAACATTTTTTTACACTTAATTAAATCTAAGTAGATTAAACAGCTTAAATTACCATTGGTATTAAATGATTACTTAATGAAAAAAAAATAATTATCTAAAAATTAAGTTTTTTAAAAAAAATCAAATTTTCATAGGCATAACAACATGAAAAGTGCTTTTATCTGTTGTATCCCTAATTAATACTGGCGAGCCTGCGTCTTTTAAATTAATAACAATTTTTTCACTTTTAATTTGAGAAGCTATATCAATAAGATATCTACTATTAAAACTAATGCTTAGGTCTTCAGAATTAAATTTGACATCTATTTTTTCTGTTCCTTCTCCGCTGTTTGGACTATTCACAGATAATTGCAAAGAGTCACGTACAATGTTCATTTTTAATCCTTCTTTACGGTCAGATGAAACTGTTGTAACTCTTTCTATAGAGTTTTTAAACTCGATTAGTTTCATTTCTAAAATTTTATCATTATTTTGCGGTATTACTTTATTATAATCAGGAAATCTTCCATCAATAACTTTTGAAATTAATACTCCGTTATCCATCTCAAACTTAATTTTTGATTTACTATTAGATATTTTTATAATACCAGAATTTTGTTCTAATAACGAGATAAGCTGAAAAACTGTTTTTTTTGGTAAAATAACGGGTTCAAAGTCAGTTTTTGAATCAATTTCCAAACTGCTAAATGAAAGTCTATGACTGTCGGTTGCCACACCACTTAAACACGATTTATTATCTATAATAGTTTTGTGTAAATAAATACCGTTAAGATAATGCCTTGTCTCATCATTTGAGATTGAAATTTTAGTTTTATTTAAAAGTTTTAGTATTTTTTCAGAAGATATTTCAAAAAAATTTTTCTTTATATCTTCATCTGATAAAGGAAAATTATTAGGAGATATACATAGTAAATTAAATTTTGAATTACCCGAAATTATTTTTAACTTGTTTTCGCTTTGTAATGAAAGTTCAACCTTTGTATTTGTGTCTAATTTACGGAGTATATCATAAAGCACACTTGCAGAAGTAGTGGTGGAACCTTCCTTTTTTAGTTCTTGTAAAGGAATTTCCTCGGAATAAATTATATCTAAATCTGTAGCTGTAATCTTTATTTTTTGACCCTTTGCCTCAATTAATACATTAGATAAAATTGGAATAGTTGTTTTTTTTTCTATAATCCCATTAGCATAACCTAAGGATTTTAAAAAAATATCTCTGTTAATTACAAATTCCATCACTCTGAGTTTAAAAAAGTTTCTTCTTAATCTCAATTACGGTTTGTTTAATTTCATTATCCTTTCTAATTAATTCATCAATTTTTTTAACCGCATGTATAACTGTTGTATGATCTCTGTTTGAAAATTTTCTACCAATATCGGGCAGTGAGTTAGTAGTATGTTGTTTTGATAAATACATTGCAATTTGTCTAGGTCTAGCCAAAGATCTCGATCTTCTAGCGGACAACATTTCTTGAATATTAAGATTAAAATAAGAAGCTACTATATTTTGAATGTATTCTACATTTATCGACTTTTCATTATAACTAATAAAATCCTTAAGAATTTTTTTACATTCATAAATAGTTGGAGATTTAGTATTAATTTTGCTAAAGGCTAAAACTCTATTTAAGGCCCCCACTATTTCTCTGATACTAGAAGTAATTTCTGAAGCTAGAAAGTCGAATACTTCATCATCCATTTCGTAATTTTCACCAAAATTTTTTTTAATTTCCAGAAATTTATTTTTTAAAATTCTTTTTCTTAAATCTAAATCTGGTGGTTGGATATCAATAACTAAGCCTCCAGATAAACGTGATTTAATTCTGTCTTGAATTCTGTCAAGACTTGAAGGTGGTCTATCAGAAGATATAACTATTTGAGAACCTTTTTCCACTAATGCATTAAACGTATGGAAAAATTCTTCTTGCATGGCTTCTTTACCTCCAACAAATTGAATATCATCAATAATAAAAACGTTTGCAGTTCTGAAAAAATCTTTAAATTTGACCATATCGTTATTTTTTATTGATCTAATAAAGTGATACATAAATCTTTCTGCTGAAATAAACATTACTTTTTTAGAATTACTAATCTCTAAACCTATAGCATTTAATAAGTGTGTTTTACCCATGCCTACTGAGCTATATATAAATAAGGGATTATAGTGTGAAGATTCTACACATATTTTTTTTGCTGCTGTGTAAGCAAGTTCGTTGCTTTCGCCAACAACAAAATTATCAAAATTATTATTTAGGTTAAATCTATTATAATTAAGCAAAGAATTTTCAATAAAAGAAACTTGGCTATTTTTTTTAATTTTGTTCTTTGAGTTAGTTTCTTCCAATTCGTCAATTACAAACTCAATTCTCTCTATGCTTTTTTTAAACTCTTTGATTACATCTAATATTTTATCTGCATACCTAGAAACGATCCAATCTCTAACAAACCTGGTTGGTGCTGATAAAACAACGTAATGATTATATTCTTTTTTTAAGCTAATATTTTTTATCCAGCTTTCGTAAACCTCATCACCAAAATTTTTTTTAATTTTCTTTAAAACTTCATTCCATATAAGAATTTTTTCTTCCTTAACTAAAGGTAGGTCTTTTTTTTGATTTGATAATACTTCCGCCATAAAGATTTTTTTTTGAACGGACTATTTGTATTTTTTTTTTTAGTATGATGCAATATTTTTTATGGTTGTATTAAAATTTTTTTTTGGTTGTATTAAAAATTTTTATGGTTGTATTAAAAATTTTTTTTTGGTTGTATTAAAATTTTTAAAATTATTAAAAGTGTATTATTAAAAAAATTAAATCAGAAGTAGAAAAAACTTATATCAATATAAATGCAACCTGAAATACAAAAAAACAATATATTGTTTTTTTTAAGAAAAAAATTTTTTATATAGTTGTTAAACTAAAATAAATTTAATTTACTAATTTACTTTTTTGAACTTTGAATCTTCTTCGTAACTCTTGAAATTTTTCTAGAAGCCGTTTTGCTATTTACAACTCCTGTTTTAGCTATTTTCATCAATTGTGAGTGGAATTTTGGTAAAAAGGCCTTGGCTTCTTTGATTTTACCAGCCTCAATGTAGGCGTTCATCTTTTTAACTGTGGCCTTATATTTGCTTTTTCTAATCTTATTAACTGAAGTTTGAACTAAACTCCTTTTCGTTCGTCTTATCGCAGATTTTGTGTTTGGCATAAAAAGGAGAATATATATCTTTTTGGAAGATTTTGGTCAATACTAATTTATTTTTGACATATAGAACAAAAGAAGGAAGATCTGTTTGATAAAAATATTTTTTTAACTTTACCATTACACCAAATACGAGAACAATTTTTATTTTCCCTTCCATAAACTTTAAAAAATTGTTGAAAACCTCCGGTTTTTCCTAAAGTGTTTTTAAAATCTCTTATAGAAGAGCCCCCTCTAGAAATTGAAAATTTAAGAATCGATTTTATACTTAATGTAAGTTTTATTATTTCATTTTTTTTAAGACTTTTACTTATCCTCATAGGATTTATGCCAGACATAAATAAAACTTCATTGGCATATATATTTCCAATACCACTAACAAAAGTTTGATCCATAAGTAAATTTTTTATATTTTTTTTTTTATTTTTAATAAAATTTTTAAAATATTTTACATTAAAAAGTTTACTTAAAGGCTCAATACCAAGTTTTTTTAAAAAAATAATTTCTTTCATATTAATATTATTATAAAATTTAATAAATCCAAATCTTCTAACATCGTTGTAAATTAAAATAAAACCATTATTTAAAAAAAATAGTACATGGTTGTGTTCAGGTAAAATATTTAAATCATAGTAAAAACTCGTTCTAAATAATCCTTTATTTTTTTTTTTCATAAGCAATAATTTTCCTGTCATTCCTAAATGAACCAAAAGTAGTTTTTTTTTAAAGTGAAAAATAAGATATTTTGATCTTCTTGAAATTTTTAATATTTTTTCATTAATTAATTTTTCACGAAATTTTTTGGGTATGGTGTAACGTAATTTTTTATTATTAACTTTAATATTGATAATTTTTGCTTTATTTATCATTTTAATTAAAGATCTTTTAACAATTTCTATTTCTGGTAGCTCTGGCATAAACAAATTATATATATTGTGAAAAAACTTAACATGTGATCTATTAATTTAAATGAAAAGTCATCATAAAAACAGTGAAAGATATGTAACAAAAATATTCGAAGATGTTTTCGATAAATATGATCTAATGAATGATTTAATGTCATTAGGCATTCACAGATTATGGAAGAAAAAATTTATCAGTTGGCTAAACCCTCAAAAAAATACTAAGCTTCTTGATGTAGCATCTGGTACAGGGGATATAGCTAAATTATACCTGGAAAAAATATACCATCAGGGATCGGCCTATTGTGTTGATGAAAACATAAATATGCTCAAATTAAATAAAAAAAAATTTAAAGAATCATCAAATGTAAAATGGTTCTGCAATAGTGCTGAAAAACTACCATTCAAGAATAACACATTTGATTATTATACTATTAGTTTTGGTATTAGAAATGTTGAAAATATTAACTTAGCTATTCAAGAAGCCTTTCGAATTTTAAAACCAGGAGGACGTTTTTTATGTTTAGAATTTTCTAAAGTTAAAAATGAAACTTTAAATAAATTTTATCAAACTTATTCAAAATCTATACCAAAAATGGGCAAATTTATTGTGGGAAAAGCGGAACCTTATGAATATTTAATAAATAGTATTCAAAAATTTTATAGTCAAAAAGAATTTTCTGTTTTGATTGAAAAAAATAATTTTTCAAATGTTACTTATAGAAATTTAAGCGGAGGAATAGTAGCTATTCACTCTGCATGGAAAATTTAAATGTTTAAAAAATTATTTATGCTGTTTAAAATAGGTAGAAAGTTATCAACTTCTGGTGCTATTTCTTCAATATATGAAATTTATAATCCTCCTTTAGTTGTAAGAACATTATTTTTTATAATAGGTTTCAATTTACAATATAAAAAAAATAATAATAACCTTTCTGCTGGAGTCAAATTGTGTAATGCATTTCAAGAAATGGGTACTACCTTTATAAAATTAGGTCAATTTCTTGCAACCAGACCCGATATAATTGGTGAAAATATTTCTAAAGATTTAGAAAAATTACAAGATAAATTACCAGCTTTTAATCTTTTTGAGGCTAAAAATATTTTAAAAAATGAAATAGAAAAAGAAAATTTCAATCAAATTATAAATCTTTCAGAACCAATTGCTGCAGCCTCAATTGCTCAAGTTCACTTCGCAAAAATTAAATTAAATGGCCAAACTAAAGAAGTAGCTGTAAAAATTTTAAGACCAGATATAGAAAAAATTTTTAATGATGAATTGGATGCCTTGATGCTTTTGGCATACATAATTGAAAATCTTTTAAAAAAAACAAAGAGACTAAAATTGGTTGAGGTTGTGCAATTGTTACGTGAAATTACAAATATAGAAATGGATTTAAGATTCGAAGCTGCTGCTGCTAATGAACTTTATGAAAATACAAAAAATGATCTAAGTTTTGTAGTTCCTAAAATTTTTTGGAATCATACAAGCAAAAAGGTTCTTTGTTTAGAAAAAGTGGAAGGAATATCAATAAGAGAAACTGAAAAATTAAAATCATTGAATATAGATGTAAAAAAATTGGCTAGAGACATTATCCAGAACTTTCTTAAACATGCTGTTAGAGATGGTTTTTTTCATGCTGACATGCATCAAGGAAACTTATTTGTTAACAGTGACGGAAAGATTATGCCTGTAGATTTTGGAATAATGGGAAGATTGGATAAAAGTAATAGAATATATTTAGCTGAAATACTTTATGGTTTTATTAAAAGAGACTATAAAAAGGTAGCTGAAGTTCATTTTTTAGCAGGTTTAGTTTCAAAAAAAGTTTCAAAAGATGAGTTTGCTCAAGCTCTTAGATCAATTGGAGAGCCAATTTTTGGACAATCAGTAAAAAATATATCTGGCGGAAAATTATTAAGTCAACTTTTTGAAATCACAGAAAAATTCAACATGCAAACCCAAATACAATTATTGCTTTTACAAAAAACTATGGTTGTTGTTGAGGGTGTAGCAAGAAAGCTAGACCCAGATACTAATATATGGGATGTCTCTAGACCAGTACTTGAAGACTGGCTAAGAGAGGTAAAAGACCCTGTTAACAAGGCGAGCGAAGTTGTAAGTGACGCTTCAGAAGTTATTAAAAGATTGCCAAATTTGCCAATTATTATGGATAGAGCAAATGATGTAATGACTTTAATAACAGAAGGTAAATTTAATCCCAATACATTAGCTTATCAAAGTTTAAGAGAAGAAGAATTAAAACTACAATTAATGCGTAATAAGATATTAGGAGGGGTTTTAATACTTGTAATTTTTGTTCTCATAGTATTCAAATAACAAAGTTATGAATAAATTGCTCAAAAAGAAAAAAATTATTTTTGTAATTGGCGGCGGAATCGCTGCATACAAAGCTTTAGATTTAATTCGCATGTTAAAAAAACAAGAATGTGAAATAAAAGTTGTTTTAACAAAATCTGGAAAAAAATTTGTAACTCCTTTATCAATCGCATCGTTATCAAAAAACAAGGTATATGAAGATATTTTTAATAGTGAAAATGAAAGCGAAATGGATCATATATCTCTCTCAAGATGGTGTGATATAATTTTATTCGCTCCAATTACAGCAAACTCTATGGCTAAACTTGCTTCTGGAAAAGCTGATGACTTGGCATCAACACTAATACTAGCATCTAACAAGCAGATAATATTAGCTCCAGCAATGAATGTAAGAATGTGGCTTCATAAATCAACACAAAATAACATGAATAAGCTACTAGATTTTGGATATTTATTTGTTGGACCGATCTCTGGCGAAATGGCTTGCGGTGAATACGGCGAAGGCAAAATGTCTTCTCCTGAAGAAATATATAAATTTATAATGAATTATTTTTTCGAAAGAAACATCGTAAAAAATAAAAATTTAAGTGCTCTTGTAACTGCAGGTCCTACCAAGGAATACATAGATCCTGTTAGATTTATTACAAACAATTCTAGCGGGAAGCAAGGATATGAAATTGCCAATTCATTAGCAAAATTTGGAGTAAAAACAACATTGATATCAGGACCGTCTATACTAAAAAAGCCTGAAAACGTAGACGTAATAAAAGTAGAAACTGCTGATCAAATGTTCGCTGAGACAAAAAAAGCATTACCTGTTGATATAGCAGTTTGTGCAGCTGCAGTAACCGACTTTAAACCTGAAAAATACGAAAGAAAAAAAATAAAAAAAAATACCATAAATTTAAATTTTAAGAGAAACATAGATATACTTGAATTTTTATCAAAAAATAATTTGCAAAGACCCAAATTAGTTGTTGGTTTTGCTGCTGAAACCAATGATATTATTAATTTTGCTAAAGAGAAAAAAAATAAAAAATATTGTGATTGGATTGTAGCAAACGATGTTTCTAATCCAAATATTGGTTTTAATTCGGACTATAATGCTGTTTCAATAATTGATAATAATAAAATAGAAAAAATAGAAAAAAATCTAAAATCTTATATAGCAAACAAAATAGCTAAAAAAATAATTAACAATTTTATCTAACAGCATCTATGATTAAGATTTTAGTTAAAAAGTTTGATAAAAAAATCAAACTACCCTCATATAAAACTTCCGGATCGTCTGGCATGGATTTGATTGCATATACAAAAAATAAAATAGTTATTATGCCGGGTAAAATTGCAATGGTTCCAACAGGCATAACAGTGGCAATCCCAAAAAATTATGAAATACAAATACGACCTAGATCGGGTTTAGCAGCTAAAAAAAGTATTTCTGTTTTAAATACCCCAGGAACTATAGATTCGGATTATAGAGGTGAAATTAAAATTATATTAATAAATTTGGGAAAAAAATCATTTGTGATAAAATCTGGAGATAGAGTAGCTCAAATGATTGTATGCCCTGTAGTAAAAGGTAAATTTAAAGAAGTTAAACATCTTCCCAAAACGATAAGGGGTAAAGGTGGTTTTGGCTCAACAGGAAAATAATAGTTGAATGAGATTTAATAAAAAACAAATAGAAAGGTATTCTAGGCAAATAATTTTAAAAAAAATTGGAACCGCTGGACAAAAAAAACTTTTTAATTCAAATGTTTTAATTATTGGTGCTGGTGGTCTAGGATCACCTATATCAATATATTTAACTGCCCTAGGTATAGGTAAGATTGGAATCATTGATAAGGATACCGTTGAAATATCCAATCTTAATCGTCAGATTATTTTTAAATCTAATGATATTAATAAAAAAAAAGCATTAGCTTCAATTAATAACCTAAAAAAAATAAATCCAGATGTGCAGTTTAAGTCTTTCAAAAAAAAATTGACATCAATAAACATAGACCAAATAGCCAAAAAATATGATTTAATAGTAGATGGAAGTGATAATTTCAGAACGCGTTTTTTAATTAACGACTATTGTTTAAAAAATAAAAAAATTTTGGTATCTGGAGCAATAAGTAAATTCGATGGCCAAGTATATACCTTTAATTTTTCAAAAAAAAAATCTCCTTGTTTAAGATGTTTTATACCTAAAGTACCAGACAACCCAGACATAGATAATTGTGAATATGAGGGCGTGCTAGGGCCTTTAGCTGGCATTATAGGATGTATTCAGGCAAATGAAGTAGTTAAAGAAATACTCGGAATTGGTGAAACTCTTTGTGGGTCCATATTAATCATAGATGCTTTAAAACTCACTTTTCGAAAGGTAAAACTTAACAGACGTTCCAATTGTTTCTGCAATGGTAAAAAATAGTAAATATTATTTTTTTATAATTATATTTTTATTTTGTTCTACCAAAATATTGGCTGATAAAAATGTAAATTTTTTGTCCCTCAAAAATAATAAAGTTAATTTAAGACAGGGCCCATCTTTTGAATACCCAATAAAATTAATTTATAAAAAAAAATATCTACCTGTAATAATTTTGGATAGCTCTGAAACTTGGAGACAAATTAGAGATTTTGAAAATAATTCTGGCTGGATACACATTTCTCAACTATCAAAAAAAAAATCGGCGATAAATATTAAAAAAGATTCTATACTTTATAAAAAATCTACAATTTATTCAAAACCTCTAGCAAAACTTCAAGTTGGCAGATTAGTTTTAGTAAAAAAATGTAAAATCAAATGGTGTAAAATTAGTTCTGGTAATTACGAAGGTTGGATTTTAAAAAATGTTTTGTGGGGAAAAATTAAATAAAATTTTTAAAATTTACTTAAGATCAAATCGGTCTAGATTCATCACTTTGTTCCATGCTAAAACGAAATCAGCAATAAACTTAGATTTAGAATCTTCACAAGCATAAACTTCTGCTATCGCTCTTAGTTGAGAATTTGATCCAAATATAAGGTCAGCACGAGTGCCGGTCCATTTAACTTTTTTTGTTTTGCGATCACTTCCCTTAAATAATTCTTCGTTCTTATCAACTTCTTTCCAAGTTATACTCATATCAAGTAAATTAATAAAAAAATCATTTGTAAGTGTTTCTGTTTTTTTTGTAAAAACGCCGTAATTAGATTTGTCGAAATTGGTATTCAACACACGCATACCACCAACTAGAACGGTCATTTCAGGTGCTGTAAGTTTCATAAGTTGAGCTTTATCAATTAACATTTCTTCGGCTGATACGGTAGGTTTTTTAGAAGATCCATTAGTTCTTTTTGTAATATAATTTCTAAATCCATCTGCCTTAGGCTCAAGCAAACCAAATGAATATATATCCGTTTGATCTTGGGATGCATCTCCTCTCCCGGGCGTAAATGGAACATCTAATTTGTAACCAGCTTTCTTTGCTGCTTTTTCAATTGCAGCACATCCACCAAGAACTATCAGATCGGCCAATGAAACAGTTTTCTTTTTGTTGTCAAAACTTTTTTTAATTTTTTCTAAAGTCTTAACAACTTTAGATAGTTGAGATGGATTATTAACTTTCCAATCTTTTTGTGGTTCTAATCTGATTCTTGCTCCATTAGCTCCACCTCTCTTATCTGAACCGCGAAAAGTAGAGGCTGATGCCCACGCTGTTGATACTAACTGTGAAATAGAAAGTCCTGATTTCAATATTTTTGTTTTAAGAACTGTAATATCTTTTGTCTTGAGTTTGTATTTTGTTTTTGGAATCGGATCTTGCCAAATTAATTGTTCTTTTGGAACTTCAGAACCCAAATAACATGCACGAGGTCCCATATCACGGTGAGTAAGTTTAAACCAAGCTCTTGCAAATGCATCTGCAAATTCATCTGGATTTTCGTGAAAATGCCTAGAAATTGGGCCATATTTTGGATCCATTCTCATTGAAAGATCTGTGGTTAACATCATTGGAGGATGTTTTTTAGATTTATCATGTGCATCAGGAACCATTTCTATAGCACGACCATTTTTTTTAGGTGTCCATTGATGTGCACCAGCTGGACTTTTTGTTAACTCCCAATCATATCCAAACAAATTATCAAAATAACCCATATCCCACCTTTTAGGATTTTGAGTCCAAGCCCCCTCTAGTCCGCTACTGATAGTATCAACTCCTTTACCACTTTTATAATTACTATTCCAACCGGTAGCTTGTTCTTGAATTTTTGAACCTTCGGGCTCTACTCCTTTATGTGACTCGGCTGCAGCACCGTGAGATTTTCCAAAAGTATGTCCTCCAGCTATTAGAGCAACTGTTTCGTAGTCATTCATTGCCATACGTCCAAAAGTTTCACGAATATCGTGCCCAGCCAAAACGGGATCTGGATTAGCATCAGGCCCTTGTGGATTTACATAAATTAGTCCCATATGAGATGCTCCTAATGGATTTTCCAATTCTCTCTTACCGCTATATCGGTTAACACCAAGCCATTCTTTTTCTGATCCCCAATAAATATCTTCCTCTGGCTCCCAAATGTCCTCTCTACCGCCACCAAAGCCAAAGGTTTTAAAACCCATTGACTCTAATGCCACATTTCCAACCAAAATAAATAGATCAGCCCAAGAAATTTTTTTGCCATATTTTTTTTTGACTGGCCAAAGTAATAATCTTGCTTTATCTAAATTAACATTGTCTGGCC
>CEUZ01194316.1_pt1 | contig 13271 bp, 22 predicted proteins | sample 361511 | NCBI WGS metagenome assembly CEUZ01 (sample SAMEA2622822, study PRJEB7988) | marine metagenome | biome: marine biome (ENVO:00000447); feature: surface water layer (ENVO:00002042); material: "saline water (ENVO:00002010), including plankton (ENVO:xxxxxxxx)" | depth 5 m
CAAAGATTCAACTCAAATAGAGAATCTTATAGAAAAAAATTGTGGAAAAAAATTAACCAATTCCATCATGGTTTACATAAAATAGGATATTCTACCACATCAACCAGTCAAATAATTCCAATAATTATTGGAAGTGAAAAGAAGACAGTAGAATTTTCAAAATTTTTGATTAGTCAAGGAATTTTTGCACAAGCAATTCGTTATCCAACAGTTAGAAAAAATCAAGCAAGAATAAGAATTTCTATATCTGGATGGTTATCAGAAAAAGAAATAGAATACTCTATACATATCTTAGAAAAAGCAAAAAGAAAATTTAATCTAATTTAATTAACGCATCATATCAAAGCCAAGTCCACCACCAGATGATGGTGCACCAATGAAGTATGCAATTGATGCTATTACGGCTAATACTCCGATTGTTACAATAAATCTTCTACTCATAAGATAATTTCTATTTACCTAGTTAAAAACTAACTGCGTTTTTATAAAATTAAAATCTAATTCTCATATGCAAGAAATTCCAATAATTATATCATTTTTAGCTGGAATTGGATCATTTTTTGCACCATGTATTCTACCAATGGTTCCTGCATTTTTAGCATATATTTCAGGAACGACATTATCGGAAATTAATTCAAAAAATAGAATAATTTCTATTAACAAAACAAATGTTTTTTTAAATTCAATATTTTTTGTTCTTGGATTTTCATTGATTTTTTCTGTAATAGGCGTTGCAATAAATTCAATTTTTTCTAATAATGTAAATCAAATTATTTCTGAATTAAATCAAATTGGTGGAATAATAATCATTGGATTTGGAATATATATGATTTTGAGTAGTAGAATAAAACAAATGAATGTAGAAAAAAAGATTTTTCCAAAAACAATTGGTGTTAAATTTCCAATTTCTTTTTTATTTGGTATGACATTTGCAGTTGGATGGACTCCATGTGTAGGCCCAATTTTAGGTTCAATTCTAACTTTAGCCACAATTTCTCCAGGCATTGCATTTAATTCATTATTAGCATATTCACTAGGTTTAGGAATACCATTTGTGATAATGGGTGGGCTAATTTCAAAATCAGCGGGGATTATTACCCGAATAAACAAGCATTTAAGATTTTATACAGTATTTTTTGGAGTAACTATAATGGTTTTAGGTATTTTGGTATTTTTCAATCAATTGGCATTAATAGCAAATTTCCCATTTCTTAATAATTTAATAATGATGGGATGAAAATGAGAAAAGAAATTTTGTATGCAATTGTGTTTATTGGAATAATTTGTGTGGGGATTGGAACAATTTCATATTTTTTTAATCAATTTGATTTGAAAAATAGCACAATTAATAATCTGAACACTGATAACAAAAAAAATTTTCAAAAGGCACCAATGCTAAATGATATATCTGGTTACATCAATGTGAATCCTGATACATTACAATTAAAAATCGATGGAAACGTAGTTGTCTATGATTTTTGGACATATAGTTGTATAAATTGTATCAGGACACTTCCATATCTTACAGATTGGGATCAGAAATACAGAGATGATGGATTAGTAATTATTGGAATTCATAGTCCCGAATTTGAATTTGAAAAAGAATATGAAAATGTAAAAATCGCAACAGAAAAATTTGGAATTGAGTATCCTGTAATTCAAGACAACGAAAAAGAAATTTGGAATGATTTTCAAAATAGATATTGGCCAAGAAAGTATATCGCAGACCATGAGGGATTTATCAGATTTGATCATATCGGTGAAGGAGCATATCAAGAAACTGAAAAAGTAATTCAAAAACTACTTAAAGAAAGATCAAAATCATTAGGAAAAATAACTGAGAAACAAGATTTAACTGAATTAGATGAATTCAAACATTCAACATTTAGAACTCCTGAATTATATTTTGGATATAATTTTGCTCAAGGAAGAAATCAACTTGGAAATGATGAAGGATTTTCTAAAAATCAAATTGTTGATTATGATATACCTGAAAAACTAAATTTACATTATTTTTATTTAGATGGAAAATGGGAAAATAACAAAGATGGTATGAAATTAATTTCTAATTCTGGGAAAATAATATTAAATTATAATGCTAAACAAGTAAATATTGTTGCGTCCAATGAAGCAATAATTAATGTAAAGATTGATGGTAAAACAATTAATGATGAAATTAAAGGAAATGATATATCTCAAAAAGGAATTCTTGAAATCTCTGAAGCAAGATTATACAATTTAATTAATTCAGAAAATTCTGAAAGGCATGAAATTGTTTTAGAGGTTCTGACACCAGGTTTTGAGATTTTTACCTTCACATTTGGGTAATAATATATACGATATGAGATTACTCAAGAAAAATTGATCCATTTAGATCAATTTTTTTTAGTCTTTCTATAAAATGTAAAATTATTCACATGTTAACATGGTTTCATTCTCAGAAAAATGGAATATTTTGAAAAATAACAAGGAGACCCTATCAGAAAAATTCATGGGTACAGTAAAACCTGAAGCCCCATTAAAACATAGATTAGATATTGCTCAAAAAAAATTACAAACCCAAATTACAAAATTAGGTGAAACTGATGAAAAATTAAAACAAAAAGATGAAATGTTCATGCAAAAAATTGTTGAAGCTACAAAATCAAATAATCACTCATATGCAAAAATGTATGCAAATGAATTAGCAGAAATTAGAAAACACAATAAAACAGTAAGTAATGCAAAACTTTCCATGGAACAAGTTCAAATTAGATTAAACACAGTTTCAGAATTAGGTGATGTAGTAGTTACATTAAGTCCATGTATGTCTATGATTAAAGGTTTGAGTACTTCATTAGGTGGAATGATGCCAGAAGTTGCTGAATCAATGCAAGATCTTTCAAGTATGTTAGGAGATATAGCAACTGGTACACAAATGACACATGAAGGAACAATTGGTGAATTTACAACTCAAAACAGTGAAGCAGAATCTATACTTGCAGAAGCAAATGCAATTGCTGAAGGAGAATTAAGACAGAGTATGCCAGAACCGCCAGTTAGTAATAGTGTAGAAGACATACTTAGAGAACGAGAAGCAATCTAGCTTTTTTTAATTTCCTGTAATAGTTTTTTAATTCTAGAAATTGTAGGATAACTATAACCACGTTTTCTATAATTTTTTATCATTAATTTCCAGTTATTCAATCTCCATTCAGCTTGTTCTAAAGTAATTGAATGAACTTCATTATTTATTATGCTTTTGCGACCGACTTTTAATGTTCCTGCATCCTTTGCGTCCCAACGCTTTTTTGCAAATTTCAATCCACCTAAAATTTCATATATCGGCATTTGAGAAAAATATGCCTTAACTTCCTCAATTTGTGATTCACTAAGATCATCTTTGGCTTTGATTGAGAACACTTTCACCATAATTAACAATTATTTACTCAAATATCATAATCATGCTAAATTTCATTAAACCAATAGTATTTTTTTCAACAACCAAGAAAATCAAAGAAAGAATGCCTACAAGCGGTGTTAAATATACCAAAGCCAAAAATTGCAATTGCACATAAAATGAGTGGAATAACAACAATTTTTTCTTTCAAGCCCATGCGGAAAAATTACGCAATCGTTAAATTAACCAATCGAATCATTTTAAATTGAAATGATGCCATCACAGCAAGGTTATGATAGAGCAATTACTGTTTTCTCACCAGACGGTAGATTATACCAAGTAGAATATGCAATAGAAACTGTTCGGAGAGGGGCAATTGCATTAGGAATTAAGACAAAAAATGGTGTGATAATTGCTGTTGAAGAGAAATCAAGGAAATTACAAATTATCAATACACCACAAAAAATATTTCAAATAGATTATCATGTTGGTGCAGCAGCTGCAGGCTATATTCCAGATGCAAGATCACAAATAGATAATGCTAGAACATTTTCCCAAAGTAATAAGCTTGTTTATGATGAACCAGTTGAAGTGGAAACTGTTGCAAAACATTTAGCAGATCAATGCCAACAATATACTCAATATGGTGGTGCTAGACCAATCGGTGTATCATTAATAATTGGAGGAATTGATCCTGCAGGTGCTAATTTATATTTGACAGATCCTAGTGGTTCATACATTTCTTATGATGCAATTTCAATTGGTGCAAATTCTGATACTGTAAATGAATTTCTTGAAAAAAATTATAAAAAAGACATGTCGCTTGATGATGCAGCGGCATTAGCAATAGCTTCTATTTACATTTCAAGTGAAACAAAAGATGGTATTGATCATATCAAAATGTCAAGAGTTTCAGGTGAGACAGAAGGTGTCTTTGAATTTATTAACACCGATGAAATTTCAAAATTTGCAAAAGATGCAAAGGCAAAATATCCTACTGACGGAAAATAATCAGACATACATTATAATCAAAAAATGAGTCTTTCAATTGCAATACCTGATTCATCATTAAAAGATGAAAGAAAACATGAAAATAAAACTAGAAAAATTTTTCAAATTGCACGTGCCGCAGGAATTTTTCAAATAAATAATATTATAATTTACAAGGATGGGCGTGAGTTTGAAAATGATTCAAAATTACTATCTATGATTTTGCGATATCTTGAAACACCACAGCACTTTAGAAAACGTCTATTCCCAAAATCAGGGCTTTTACAGTTTGTTGGTGCATTATCACCAATAAAAATGCCAAATCAAACAGGAACATCAAACGCAAAACAGGTAAAGAGAAATGATATTCGAGAAGGAGTGATTTTTCCTAGAGATGGAAAAAAATTCATAGATATTGGAATTGATTATTTAATTCCATATCATGGAAAAAAAGATATTGGAAAGAGAATAATTATAAAAATCAAAGAAGGGTATCCGAATTTTTTAGTGTCAGACATAGAGAAGGAACAAATATCCAATTTTTGGAGCTATAATGTAAAACATGGTGGAACCCTATTTTCACTTCTTAAAGAATGGAAGGGACCAAAAATTCTAACTAGTAGAAAATCAAAAATGATCAAAAATGAAGATATGCAAAAAATTATTTCGTCAAAAGAAGAAATTCTGGTAGTGTTTGGAACTACTGATAAAGGCATTCATGATATGTTGGACAAAAAAATTAATAATATCCAGAATTTTAAAGCGTGGAACTTCTTCCCTAATCAAGGAACAGAAACGGTACGTCTAGAGGAAGCAATTTTGGGATGTCTCTCTATAATAAATTCCTACATATTTAACAGATAAATGATAAAAAATTATAGATAGTTCATGGCCAATCAAAAGAAATTTTTGTTATTGGCAATTATGGTTGGAATTGCGGGAGTAGGAATTGGTGCTATAACAATAATTTCAATGATTTCTGAATTATACTCACCATGAAAATATTACAATAAATCTAAGTGAAAAATAAGATTCTCACAGTATATAATGGGGTTAACGACTTTTTTCATTTATCCATGGGACATAGAAAACGTAGTCAACCAAGAAGAGGAAGTTTAGCATATTCTCCTAGGGGACGTGCTAAAAGCATGGAAGCAAGAATTAGAGGTTGGCCAAAAATTCAAGGTGATGAACCAAGACTTTTAGCTCATGCAGGATACAAAGCTGGTTGTGTACAAATTGTCAGTATTGATGATAGAGAACATACACCAAGTCATGGAAAACAACTGGTAACATTAGGTACCGTTATTGCAACCCCTCCTATTACAATTATTGGAATAAGAGGTTATTCCTCCGATCCTAATGGAAGACATGCAGAATTTGATTCATTTACAAAAGATTTACCAAAAAATGTTCAAAATAATCTTAACATCAAAACAGAAGGAACATCACTTGATAATGCTGAAAAATTACTAAATAAAATACAAGAAATTTATGCAGTAGTAATCACAACACCCGCTGATGTTAGTTTAGAAATGAAAAAACCATACATATTTGAAGTAAAAGTTGAAGGTGGAGATATACTCAAACAATTTACATTTACAAAAGAATTATTGGGAAAAAGTGTTAAAGTTGATCAAGTTTTTGAAAGTGGTACATATGTAGATACAGCTGCAGTAACAAAAGGAAAAGGTTGGCAAGGTGTTATTTATAGATGGGGTGCAAAACGTAAACAACATAAATCAAGAAAATCTGTTAGAGAAATTGGTTCATTAGGTCCAATATCTCCACAAAATGTTATGTATACAGTTCCTAGAGCAGGACAAACTGGATTTCATCAAAGAATTGAATATGATAAAAGAATTATGATTATGAGCAATACGGAAAAAGATGAATATAAAATAAATCCTGATGGAGGATTCAAGCATTTTGGAAATGTAAATGGTGATTTTATTATCGTTAAAGGTTCAGTTCCTGGAACATATAGAAGATTGATAAAACTTAGAAAACAAATTAGAAATGAACCAAAAAAAATTGTTAAGCCAAATGTTTTGGAGGTTGTCATTTAATGAAAGCAAATGTTTTAACACTTTCTGGTAAAAAAGATAGTGAAATTGAATTACCAGATGTATTTCATACTGAAATTAAACAAACTACAATTCACAAAGCATACATAAATTTGGAGTCACATGGATTCCAGAAACATTCTACAAAACCAACTGCTGGTATGGAAGTAGTTGCCGACTCTAATGATCCACCAACAGGAAGAGGAGTTGCAAGAATAGCAAAAATCAAAGGCGGTGGAGGTGGTAGAGCTGGACAAGCAGGTGAAGTAGCATCAACACGAGGTGGAAGACAAGCACACCCACCAAAAGCAAATAAAGTAATTTTCAAAAAATTAAACAAAAAAGAAAACAAATTGGCATTATGTTCTGCAATTGCAGCAACTGCATCAAAAGAATTAATTGAAAAAAGAGGTCACAAAGTTGAAGGAATTAAAGATTTTCCACTTGTTGTAACAGATGATATTGAGAATATTTCAAAGACACCTGAACTAATCAAAATTCTCAATGATTTGAAAATTTTACAAGATGTTAATCGTTTAGAAAATAGAAAAAGAAGAACTGGAAAAGTTGCTTTAAGAGGTAGAGTAACAAAAAAAGGAAAAAGTGCATTATTTGTAGTATCAAAATCTGAAAAACTTTCAAAAGCGATAGGTGGAATTCCTGGAATTGATGTGTGTTCTGCAAAAGATCTAAGTGTATTAAATTTAGCACCTGGAGGAAATTTAATTAGATTTACAATTTTCTCGAAAAGTGCAATTAATGAAATTGCAGAAATAAAATCTCCACATCTTGAATTAATGGTGACAATGAAATGAATGTAGAAACTGCAACTAAAATTATTGTTAGGCCATATATAACAGAAAGAACATTCGCATTAGTAGAAAATGAGCAAAAAATTTGTTTTTTAGTTGAAAAAGAAGCAACAAAACCACAAATTGTAGAAGCAGTAAAAACACTATACAATGAAAATGTAATCAATATCCAGACTGCAAGAACCATTTATGGTAAGAAGGCATTTGTTAAGTTAGATTCCCCTGATAAAGCACGAGATTTAGCAAATAAGATAGGAATGATGTGATTGGTATAAATGACTCAAAAAAATAAAATTTTACAAGGTGAAATATAAAAATGGTAAAGACATTTAATTTTAAAGGAAAATCTGTAGAAGAATTACAGAAATTATCTAATGATAATTTGTCTGCATTACTTAATTCTAGACAAAGACGTTCTTTAAAAAGAGGATATTCAGATAACAAAAAGAAACTCATTGCGGAGATTAAAGAAGCAAAAGAAGGAAAAAATAAAAATCCAATTAAAACACATCAGCGAGACCTCATAATTTTACCATATATGATTGGACTTACAATTCATGTATTTGATGGAAAAGAATTCAAACCTATTGGAATTGGGGCAGAGATGATAGGACATTACATAGGAGAATATGCAATAACAAACAAGAGAGTGAACCATGGCGCACCAGGTGTTGGGGCATCAAGATCTAGTTTGTATGTACCACTAAAGTGATTAAAATGGGAAGATACGATTACGCATTTCAAAATTTTGATTCGACTAGACATGTTCGAGCTTCAATGCGCGAAAAAAAAATATCACATAAACATGCAAGAGAAACTGCACATGCAATTAAAGGGTTGACTATAGAAAAAGCAAGAGATTATCTGATAAGTGTAGTGGCAAAAGATAGAGCAGTGCCATTTGGTAGATTTAAAAATCAAGTAGGGCATAGAAGTGATCCAGGTGTAATGTCTGGAAGATATCCAGAAAAAACTGCAAAAGAATTTTTGAAATTATTAGATAATTTAGAATCAAACGCAGAGTATAAAGGAATGGATATGGATAGATTAAAAATTATTAATGCGACAAGTCACAAAGGTGTTGTATTAAAAAGATTTATTCCAAGAGCACAAGGACGTGCTACTGATAAAAATGATGTCTTAACACATGTTGAGCTTGTGGCACAGGAGTTTTAGAAAATGTCTGCCGTAAAAAATGTGATTAAAGATAATTACAATATGATGTTACTTAACGACTATCTAAAAGATAAAATTAAAGAAGCTGGATTTTCAAAAGTTGAAATTGCAAAAACACCAACAGGAACTAGGGTTATTCTATATGTTACAAGACCAGGAATTGTAATTGGAAGAAAAGGAACAGGAATTAAAGAATTAACAGAAAAGCTTGAAACAGATTTTGGATTAAAAAACCCACAAATTGCAGTTGAAGAAATCAAGCGACCAGAATTAACACCGGAAGTAATGTGTAATAGAATGGCATCACATTTAGAACGTGGTACCGCATTTAGAAGAGCCACAATGTGGACAATTCAACAAATAATGGAGGCTGGTGCAATGGGAACTGAAATAACAATATCTGGAAAACTTAGAGGTGATCGTTCTGCATTTGAAAAACACACTCAAGGCATACTTCCCAGAGCAGGTCATCATGCAGATGTAATTGTTGCTGAAGACATAGCACATGTAGAAACTCCAATGGGTTTAATTGGTGTACGTATAAGAATTGCAAGAAAAGAGAAATTAATTCCTGAATTTGAAATGAAAGGAAAAACACAAGCAGAAAAAGATGAAGAAGCAAGAATTAAGAAAGAAGCAGATGAACTTGCAGAAAAAGCAAGAACAGAATCAGAATTAGTAGAAATAGAAGAAAAGAAAATTGAACAGATAGATAGTATGGAAGAAGAAGAGGAGATGATGAAATAATGGCTATGTTAAAAATGAAATCAATCAGAGAATTAAATGAGAGTGATCTTAAAGATAGAATCGAACAAATGAAAACTGAATTAGCAAAACTACAAGTAGAAAATGCCAAAGGTACTTTACGAAAAGAAACTGGAAAAATAAAAAAAGTAAGAAAAGAAATTGCAAGGTTAATGACTAGATTAAATGAGGTACGTAAGAAATGAATCTAAAAACAATATCAGAATTTGATCTAATTGGGCAAAAAATCACAATTTCTAATTCATTGAATAAAGAAATAATTGGGATTAATGGAAATGTCATTTTTGAAACAAAAAATATGCTTATTCTTGAAACAAAAAATGGAAAGAAAACTATTCCAAAAAACATATGTGAGTTTAGTAATATTGAGGGAAAAATTGAAATTGAAGATACAAAATTTATTAAAAAACCACACGAAAGATTGGAGATAACACAATGACAAGGAATATTGGAATTAAAGTAAAAACACCAAATGAAGAACCGGCTGAAGATGATAAAAAAAATCCATTTAATGGTACGCTTCCTGTAAGAGGAAAAACATTTGAAGGAAAAGTTGTTAAAGCAAAAGGAAAAAACACTGTAGTTTTACAAAAAGAAGCACCAGTCTATTTCAGTAAATTCAAAAGATATGGAAGAAGTAAAAATAGTATACATGCACATGTTCCATCAAATCTAAAAGTTAATGAAGGTGATATTGTTGTTGCTGCAGAATGTAGACCAGTTGCAAAATCAGTATCTTTTGTTGTAGTGGAGGTTAAAGAATAATGGGTGGTGCACGTAGTAAAGGTGGTAAGGGTGTAGAAGATTTTAAACCATATATTACAAGATCTATTCCCGTTGGTGCACAAATTACATGTGCAGATAATTCAGGAGCAAAAATCATAGAAATAGTTAATGTACATCAACATAAAACAAGAACGTCTAGACTACCTGCAGCATCTGTTGGTGACTTTTGTAATGTTGTAGTTAAAAAAGGTCCAGCAGAATTGAGAAAACAAATTCATGGTGCAGTAATTATTAGACAAAAATATGCAATTAAAAGATCAAATGGTGTAAGAGTTCAATTTGAAGATAATGCAGGTGTGTTAATTACACCTGAAGGTGAAATGAAAGGAACTGACATTAAAGGTCCAGTCGCATCAGAAGTTACAGAAAAATGGCCAAGAGTTGCAAATCTGGCAAAGATGGTGGTATAATGAATCCAAGAAAAATGAGAAATCATCAAATCTATTATGCAAATATGCAAACTGCTAGTAAACAGCTTTCATGCTCACTTTCAAAAGATTTGAGAAAGAAATACGGTAAACGAAGTGCTAGAGTGGCTGAAGGCGACACTGTAAAAATAATTCGAGGTGAATTTACTGGAATTGATGGGAAAGTAACAAAAATTTCGGTTATGAACAGAGGTGTGAACATAGAAGGTGTGAAAAAAGAAAAAATTAAAGGCGAAAAATTTGATGTTTACGTTCATACAACAAACATTATTTTGACGGCACTTGATTCAAGTGACAAATGGAGGATTAACCGATTAGAAGGTAAAAAAGCAACTGCAGAGAGACCGCAAGACAAACCAAAGACAGAAACAAAAAAAGAAAGTCCACCAGAAAAGAAAGATACAAAAGCACAAACTAAAATAAAATCAAAGAAGGAAGAGGTTAAAGAATAATGGTAAAGATTGCTGGCAGTAAAAAACTCAAAAGGCAAATGGCCCCACTTTTCTGGGGAATTACTAGAAAAAATAAGAGATTTGCTGTAACCGTAAATCCAGGTGCTCATGGAAAACATGTATCAATTCCATCTGCTGTATTTTTGAGGGATACTCTGAAAATTGTAACAACACTAAGAGAAGCCAAATCGGCAATTTATGCAGGTAAAGTAAAAGTTGATGGAATTGTTAGAAAATCACTACATCATGGAATTGGTTTAATGGATGTAATTGAATTAGAAGGCACCGATAAGATATATCGACTAGTTCCACAAAATGGAATTTTGTTAAAACCTATTGAAATTGAAAATTCTGATAAAACAAAAAAACTCGTTGTTGTTAAATCGAAAACTACAATTAAAAATGGAAAAACACAGATTGGATTCCATGATGGAAAGACGTTAATTGATGATACGCCTGTTTCTGTTGGTGATACATGTGTATTACAAATTCCTGACATTAAGATTTTAGATGTTATTAAATTAGAAAAAGCAACAAACTGTCTAATTACCAAAGGTGTTAATGCAGGAAAGATTGGAAAAATTGAAGAAATAAAAGAAGGTACTTTCAGTATCCCAAAAAGTCTTGATATAACATTTGATGACAGACAAATTGAAATTCCTGCAAGACTTGTTATGCCACTTGGTACAACAGAACCGGTGATAAAAATTAGGTGATAATATGGCGCCAGAAACACAAAATATTATGAGAGAAATTAGATTGGATAAAATAGTTCTTAACATGGGATTAGGTAAATCCGGCGATGCCGTTGAAATTGCAAAAAAAGCCTTAGGTCAAATCTCTGGAAAGAAAGTAAATGAAAGAGCTGCACGAAAAGCTCATAGAGATTGGAGTGTAAGAAAAGGTGAACCAATTGGTGCAGCAGTTACAATAAGAGGTAATGATGCAAAAGAACTAATAAAAAGATTATTTGAAGCAAAAGGTAACAGAGTAAATTCACGTTCGTTTGATAATATGGGAAATGTCTCTTTTGGAATTTTAGAACATATTGACATTCCAGGAATTAAATATGATCCAAAAATTGGAATTTTAGGACTAGATGTAACAATTAGATTATCACGTCCTGGTTATTCTATTACTACTAGAAGTAAACATAAAGCAGCAATTGGAAAACATCACAGAATTACACCTGAAGAGGCAAAAATATTTCTTACAAAAGAATTTGGAGTGAGTATTAGTTAATGAAAGATAGATCATATGGAGATAGAGGAATGGGATTTACACCTAGAAATGAAAGTGTTCCAGGAACAAAAAATGAGAAAAAATTTGGTCGTGGTGCACGTTGGTGTAAAAGATGTGGATGTTATACATCATGCATTCAAAAATATAATTTATCATTATGCAGACAATGTTTCAGAGAAGTTGCAAATTCTCTAGGATTTAAAAAATTAAGGTGATATGATATGCCAGCAATGAATGTTTTAGCAAATCTATTTGTAACGATTTACAATACAGAAGCTCGAAGAAAATCAAAATGTGTTGTGCTACCAACATCAAAAATTGGAACTGAAGTATTAAAGACCTTAAAAAATGATGGTTACATTAAGGATTATGAAAGATCAGAAGATAAACGTGGTGGAAAATATAAGGTGGAATTATTTGCAAAAATAACAAAATGTGGAGCAATTAGTCCAAGATTTAAAGTAAAAAAAGATGAATATCTAGAATGGGAAAAACAATATCTTCCTTCATTTAATAGAGGAATGCTACTTGTAACAACAAATCAAGGAGTTATGTCACACCATGAAGCTGCAAATAAAGGGTTAGGAGGTTTTTTGATAGGATATGTCTACTGAACAATTAGAAAAATTAACAACGGAAATAATTATTCCAGAAGGAGTAACTATCACATACAATAAACATATTCTAACTGTAGTAGGTCCACTTGGAAAAACATATAAAAATTTTAAAAAAATTCCAGTAACAATTGAAATTGTAGATGGTAAAGTATTTTTCAAAGCACAGGGAACAAGAAATAAAAGCCGCGCAATAATGAATACTGCACGTTCAATAATCAAAAATCTTTGTGAAGGAGTTGTTGAAGGCTATACAATAAAAATGAAAGTGGTCTTTTCACACTTTCCAATCACAGTAAAAGTTGAAGGAAAAGAAGTTCTTATAGAAAACTTCCAGGGGGAAAGAGCCCCAAGAAAAACAAAGGTATGGGGTGAAACAAAGGTTATTCCAAAAGGAGATGATGTAATAGTTACAGGACATGTACTAACGGATGTTTCAGAAACGGCAGCAGAGATAGAAAATCATTCAAGAGTAAAAAATAAAGATCACCGTGTATTCTTAGATGGAATTTATAAATTTGAAAAGAAAAAGGGTATTGAAAATTAATTAGAAAATAATTG
>CEUZ01002950.1_pt1 | contig 13266 bp, 14 predicted proteins | sample 361511 | NCBI WGS metagenome assembly CEUZ01 (sample SAMEA2622822, study PRJEB7988) | marine metagenome | biome: marine biome (ENVO:00000447); feature: surface water layer (ENVO:00002042); material: "saline water (ENVO:00002010), including plankton (ENVO:xxxxxxxx)" | depth 5 m
GGACATTTATAAACCAAATTTTTGCCATTGAGCTCTTTCTTCTAAAATATCTGCAATACCATCAATTTGATTATCAAGTGATGAAGATAGTTTTTTAGCTATAAAACTTTTTGGTTTTTCAAATTTTTTAATAACAATATCTTCACCAAATTTTTTTCTTAAAATCTCTTCTGCATTACCAATTCCATCTATTAATCCTAATTTTAATGAAGTGGATCCTGACCAAAACTCACCTGTAAAAGTATTATTTTTTTCAGTATCTACAAGTTTTGATCCTCTGCTAGTCTTGACTACATTTATAAAATCTGAGTGCAGTTCTAATTGTATTTTTTTCAATCTTTGAATATCTTCCTCTTTTTCTTCCTTGAAAGGATCCAATGTGCTCTTATTTTTACCAGCTGTATAAACTCTTCTCTCTACTCCAATTTTTTTAATAGCATCTTGAAATCCAAAAGATGCAGAAATTACACCGATTGAACCTACTATCGAGCTTGAATTTGCATAAATTTCGTCTCCTGCACATGCTATGAGATATCCTCCAGAAGCAGCTACATCTTCAGTAAAAATTAAAACTTTTTTATTATTTTTTTTTGCCATTTTTTTTATGTAACTATATATTAAGTGAGATTGAACCGGAGATCCTCCTGGTGAATTCACAGATATTGCAATTGCTAAAGCTTTCTTAACAGAAAAAGCTTTGTCTATAATTTCTTGTTGACCGGCAAAATTTATACCTTGCTTAAATCTTCCAACAGAACCGATAATTCCTGATAGTCTGATATGAGGAACTATTTTCTTCTTTTTTAAAATTTTAAAAATCGAAAACATGTGATGGTTTATATTCTAATTATCATAGTTTTTAGATCCTTTAAAAGTTTATGTAAAGTTTTAAAGCTACCTTAGGTTGTAATTTTTTGGGTGCGTCATTAGTGTCTAAAAGACTTTTTTTTTAATATAAATTAAAAGCTATAATTATTCACATGGGATCAGTAATACCTTTAAAAAAAGAAATAGATAATTCTTACTTAAGACTAAAAAATCTTGTTGGAGATAAGTTGGATGAAGTGAGTCTAAGGATAAAATATAAGCTTGCTAGTGAAATTAACCTTATTCATAAAATGACAGATTATCATGTAAAATCTGGTGGAAAAAGAATCAGACCTTTATTAACACTCGCTTCATCAAAACTATGTGGATACAAGAACGGTAGTAGAGATATTAATTTAGCTGCATGCATAGAATTAATTCATAATGCAACACTATTGCACGATGATGTAATTGATAACAGTAAACTGAGGAGAGGAATTAAAACAGCAAATTTTATTTGGGGGAACCAATCTTCTATTTTAGTTGGAGATTATCTTTTTAGTCGTTGCTTTGAGATGATGGTTGAAGATGGTTCTGAAGAAATATTAAAATTATTATCTTCAACTTCTTCAAGAATAGCGCAAGGAGAAGTTTTACAACTTGAACATAAAGGAGAAGTAGATTTATTAGAAGAAACTTATTTTAATATTATAAATATGAAGACAGCTGCTTTATTTGCTGCAGCGACTAGAGTTGGTGCTTGCTTAGGAAATAAAAATAAAAAAGAAAAAGATGCTTTAGAGTCTTATGGAAAAAATCTAGGATTAGCATTTCAAATTGCTGATGATGCATTAGATTATTTTTCCACAAAAACAATTTTTGGAAAAGAAATTGGTAAGGATTTTTACGAAGGAAAAACTACTATGCCTTTAATTGTAATTTTTCAAAGAGCAAATGCTGAGGAAAGAAGTTTTCTTAAAGAAATATTCAAAAAAAGGAATAGAAGTGAAGATGATTTTAGTGAAACTTTAGCTCTAATTAATAAATATAAAGCTGTGGAAACTAGTTTTAAAAAAGCTGAACATTTCGTTAATGCATCCTATGATGCGCTCAGTATTTTTCAAAATAGCGAAGAAAAAAAAATTTTACAAAATTTAACTGAATTTAGTCTTAATAGATCTTTTTAAGGATATAAAATTTCTTTTTTCCAATTGCTTGAAGCTTTATTATATTTTAATCTTTCATGAATCCTAAATTGATCCCCTAGCCAAAATTCAAAAGATAATGGGTTTAAACACCAACCTGACCAATTTTTAGGTCTAGGTATATTATTTTTTTCTTTATATTTATTTTTAAATTCATCAATCTTTTTTAAAAAATCTTCTCTTTTTTTCATGGTTTTAGATTGATCAGATGCCCAAGCACCAATTTTGCTTTCATAAGGTCTGCTATTAAAATAAATATCTGCTTCTTTGTCGTCAACCTGAGTGATATCTCCAAAAATTCTTATTTGCCTTTGAAGGCTTTTCCAATGAAAACACATTTCTCCTTTTGGATTTTTTTTAATATCATGGCTTTTTGGACTATTTAGATTTGTATAAAAAACGAATCCTTTTTCACTAAAACCTTTTAAAAGTACCATTCTCACATGAGGTTCGTTGTTTTTGTCTACTGTTGCTAAAGATAATGCATTTGGGTCATTTATCTCCTTTTTTTCAGCTTCAGACATCCATATTTTAAATAGTTCAATAGGATTATCTAAATCCAGAAAACAAGAGTTCAAGCCTAATGAATTTTTTTGATTCATAAATTAGTCAAAATATTCTATATAATATAATCTAATGTCATTTAATACTTTTGGAAAGATATTTCGTTTTACCACATGGGGAGAATCTCATGGTCCAGCTATAGGATGTATAGTAGATGGATGTCCGCCTAATATTGATATATCTGAAAAAGATATACAAAAGGATATGGACAGAAGGCGTCCAGGTAGATCAAAATTTACTTCTCAAAGAAAAGAATTTGATAAAGTTGAAATTTTATCTGGAGTATTTAAGGGCAAAACTTTAGGCACACCTATTTCAATGATTATTTATAATAAAGATGCAAAATCTAGAGATTATGAAACTATAAAAAATAAATTCAGACCAGGACATGCTGATTATACTTATTTTTTAAAATATGGAATTAGAGATTATAGAGGAGGAGGAAGACAGTCGGCTAGAGAAACTGCTGCAAGAGTTGCTGCAGGTGCTATTGCGAGAATTGCTCTTACAAAACTTATAGGAAAAAAATTTAAAGTGGTAGGAGGAGTTATTCAACTAGGTCTTCTAGGATGTAATAAAAATAAATGGAATGAAAAACAAATTAGAAAAAATCCGTTTTTTTGTCCTGACAAAAAATCTTTAAAACTTTGGGAAAAATATTTATTAGCTATAAGAAAAGCTGGCTCATCTTGTGGGGCTGTAATTGAAATAAGAGCTTCTGGAATACCAGCAGGATTAGGTGCTCCAATATATTCGAAATTAGATTCTGATTTAGCTGCAGCACTAATGAGTATTAATGCTGTCAAAGGAGTTAGTATAGGAGCTGGTATGAGCGCAGCCTTTTTAAGTGGTGAAGAAAATTCAGATGAAATTAAAAGTGTTAAAGGAAGTACAAAATTTAAATCTAATAATGCTGGAGGAATATTAGGTGGAATTTCTTCAGGTCAAGAAATTATTACTTCTTTTGCAGTAAAACCTACATCATCAATTCTAAACACTAGAGAAACTATAGATAAAAAAGGTAAAAATACAAAAATCTCAGTAAGAGGACGTCATGATCCTTGCGTTGGAATTAGAGCTGTTCCAATTGGAGAAGCTATGACGGCATGTGTTTTGCTTGATCACTATCTAATGAACAAAGCTCAGTGTGGTTAATAAAATTTAAAAATTTCTATTTAAAATAAAATCAACAGATTTTAATAAATCATTTGATTTATTGCCATAATTTTTAATTTTTTTATCTATTTTTTTTTTTAAGTTCTTTGCAAAGTACAAAGATTTTTCATATCCCAACAAATTTACTAAAGTTGGTTTACCTTTTGTCTTGTCACTTTTAGTAGGCTTTCCTACAACTTTAGCATCACCTTTGAAGTCAATCAAATCATCCGCCATTTGAAATAATAAACCTATCTCTCCTCCTATTATTTTTAATTTTTTTCTTTGATTTTTATTTTTTTTTTTAATAATTCCTGCACATTCACAACAAAAAGCAAATAACATTCCTGTTTTTTTATTTTGTATATCAATAATTTTTTTTTTGGATATTTTTTTATTTTCAAAAGTAAGATCAAAATATTGACCTCCGGCTAATCCTAAGAAACCAGAATAACTTGATAAGGATTTTATTAGTTCATTTTTTATTTGGCTTGAAAGTTTTAAATCGCTGCTTGATAAAATTTCAAATGCCAAGGTAAGTAAAGAATTGCCGGCTAGAATTGCTGTAAACTCGTTAAATTTTTTATGAGTCGCCAACTTTCCTCTTCTCAAATTATCATTATCCATTGAAGGTAAATCATCATGCATTAACGAATAAGAATGAACACACTCTATAGCTGCTCCAATAATAATTAGTTTTTTGTAATTAATATTAAAAATTTTACCCGTATTTACAATAATAGCTGATCGAAATCTTTTTCCTCCAGAAAAAACACCATATTTCATTGGTTTGCTCAGATAAGATTTTCTACCTTTTTTTGATAAAATTTTCCTTAAGTAACTATTTGTATCTTTTGCTATAACATTTAATTTTTTTGAGAAATTTTTCATTAAATATTTTAATTTTTATTTGTTTTTTTTCTTTTATTTGATAAAGAGCTATTAATTTCTTTTAACTCTTTTTTGAATTCTTGCTGTATATGATTATTTAATTCTAACATTCTGGTATATTTATCTTTGGAAGCCTCAAGATTTGTCTCGTCGCTATTCTCTAGACTGTTAATTATCTCTTTTATCTCATTTTGAGCTTCTTTTATTGATTTTGATTTTATATCAGCTGGAATATTTTTTGATTTCATATTATATCCATATACTAATTAATTTATGAAAAATATCTATTTAAATATAAAAAAACCAAATTTAATTAACTTATTAAAAGCAAAAAAGAACCTAGAAAATAATAAAGTAATAGGTTTGCCAACAGAAACTGTTTATGGCTTAGCTGGCAACGCATATTCAAGTGTATCGGTAAAAAAAATTTTTAAATTAAAAAAAAGACCGACATTTAATCCGGTAATTGTTCATTTTAAAAATTTATTAGATTTAAAAAAAGATGCTATTTTAAATAAATCTTTTATTAAACTTTATAAAAATTTATGCCCAGGCCCTATAACTTTTATATTAAAAAAAAAACAAAATTCAAAAATTTCTAGATTTGTAAGTGTGGGTAAAAAAACTATAGCTGTAAGATTTCCCAAACATAAAGTGGCAATAAAGTTACTTAAAATATTAAATTTTCCATTAGCTGCTCCGAGTGCAAATATTTCCTCAAAATTAAGCCCAACATGCGCTAATGATGTAATTGATGAGTTTAAAAACAAACTTAATCTTATACTTGATGGTGGAAAATGTAATATAGGTTTGGAGTCTACAATAATAGACTTAACTTATAAACCAACTATTTTGAGACATGGGGTTATAACAAAAAAAAAAATAGAAAAAATACTAAAAAAAAAAATAATTGTGCAAAAAAAAACAAATATTATTAAAAGTCCTGGTCAGTTAAAGTTGCATTATTCACCTGGAATTCCTGTTAAAATGAATAAAAAAAGTGTCAAAAAAGACCAAGCTTTAATTGTTTTTGGTAAAAATTTCAAAAATAAAAAAAATCATTTTAACCTGAGTAAAAATGGTAACTTGAAAGAAGCTGCAAATAACTTATACAAAACTATGAGAAAAATAAAAAAAAATAATTTTAAATCTATCGCAGTTGTAAAGATTCCTAACATAGGAATTGGATGCGCAATAAATGATAGATTAAAAAAAGCATCAAACAAATGACCTCACCATCTATTGAAATTAATAATCTTAGTAAGCAGTTTAATAATATTTCTGCAGTTAAAAAAATTAATTTTAAAATTAATAAAGGTAAAATAATTGGTTTACTTGGCCCTAACGGATGTGGAAAATCAACAACTATTGGTATGATATTAGGGTTAATAAAACCCTCTTCAGGATCAGTTTTTATTAATAATCAAAATATAGAAAATGAAAATATAAGAACCAATTTATTAGCAAAAATGAATTTTATTTCCCCGTATATAGAATTACCAAAAAAATTGACTGTAGAAGAAAATTTAAAAGTTTACGCAAGGTTATATGGGGTAAAAAATTTTAAAGAAAAAATTTATAAACTTATGGAAGAATTAAATTTAATAGATTTTAGATCTAGAAAAACTGGAGAACTTTCATCTGGTCAAAGAAATAGAGTATCTTTGGCTAAGGCTTTGGTTAATAACCCCGAAATACTTCTTTTAGATGAACCAACAGCAAGTCTTGATCCAGATGTAGGTGATTACATTAGGGGTTTTATAGAAAATTATAGTTTAAAACAATCAGTAACAATACTGCTTGCATCACATAACATGAATGAGGTTGAAAGACTTTGTCATGAAGTAATGATGATGAAGGATGGAGAAATTATTGACAAAGGAAAAAGTATTGATTTGATCAACAAACATGGAAGAAAAAATTTAGAAGAAGTATTTTTAAAAATTGTAAGAGAAAAAAATGAAATTTCATAGAGTTTTTGCTCTCTCAATTAGACACTTATATTTAATTAAAAGTTCTTTACCAAGAATTCTTGATCTGATTTATTGGCCAACAATTCAAATAATTCTCTGGGGCTTTATTTCAAAATTTTTTACATTACATAGTGAATATTATAATCATGCTGTTGGAATAATTTTAAGTGCAGCGATACTTTATGATTTTTTATTTAGATCTAGCATAAGTTTTAATATGTTATTTTTAGAAGAAATTTGGAGCAGAAACTTTACAAATTTGTTTGTCGCCCCACTTAAGATAAGTGAAATTATAACAGCTTTAACAGCAACTGCTTTAATTAGAACTTTAATAGGAATTGTACCAGCAATACTACTTGCGAGTCCTTTTTTTGGAGTTTCTTTATTTGATTTAGGCCCACCTTTGTTTTTGTTATTACTAAGTTTATATTTTTTTGGAATTACTTTAGGTTTGTTAGTAACTTCAGGACTTTTAAGATATGGCCCTGCTTTTGAAAATATAGCATGGTCTTCTCTTTTTCTTTTAGCTCCTTTAGGGTGTATTTATTATCCATTATCAATTCTTCCTGAATGGTTGCAAGTTTTAGCTAAATTTTTACCCCTCGTTTACATATTTGAAGAAGTTAGATCTATTCTTGTAGAAAATGTTGTAAATTATAAAAATATTATTACGGCTTTAGGACTAAATTTATTTTATTTTGTTTTATCAATTTCAATATTTTATTGGTCTTTTTATGGAGCTAGAAAAAAAGGAATTTTGATAAATATGGGAGAGTAGTTAATATAAAGCCAATATATTTACTAAAATTTAATTAGATTATTACTCTTTTAGCTTTTAAAATTTTTTTAATTGTTAATCTAATAATTTTGTCAGATAAAAGATTGCGTTCAGCTTCACAGGCTTCATTAAAAGTAATAATTTTTTCTTTATTTTTTTTAACAAATTTTTCTAGATTTAAATAATCGTCCGAAGAAAAATAATTTAGATGAAGTTGTATTGTTTGAATGCCAAATGGAAGTGAATATAATTTATAAAACAACTGAGGAATAAAAAGAATTTCATTTTCGTAATATGGTGTAAGCCCATAGCCGTCTATTATAGATTTAAATCCAAGAGATTTACAAGCTTTTATAGTGTTATAATCAAAAGTGTGATTTGGTGCAAAGAAAACTTTAACATCAAAACCTTTTTTTTTAAATATTTCTAGACCTAAATTTATTTTTTTTTGTTGCTCTTCAAAAGAAAGTCCTACAAATTCACTATCTCCTCCGTACTCCATGTAGTCTATTTTTTTGCAATGTATATTATATAAATGTTCATAACCATGCATGGCAATTTCCCATCCTTCATTTTTAAAACTTTTAATTTCATTCCAAAAATCATTTGAGCACAGAGGATAAGATTTCAATTCCTCATCTTCGTTTTTTGGTATTACACCTAATATGGGTTTAACACCGTAAGTATTAAATAAACTTTTAACTTTCTCCATCATTTCCCAGCGCATGTTGGGAGCTATATCATCTAATCTAAAAAGAAAGCCTGTTTTATGATTTAAATTATTAAAAAATTTTTTTAACATTTTTTAATTTATATTATTTTTAAGCAAACTTATCAAAGATATCATTATAACTATTGGCTAGTGGGCAGCAAGTAAGTATAATGATAATTCAGAAGTAGTATTTGGAAATTTAACAATTTGTTAATGGTGCGCCCGGAAGGATTTGAACCCTCAACCTTCTGGTCCGAAGCCAGACGCTCTATCCAGTTGAGCTACGAGCGCGGATCTACTTTATATATTATATATTATTATAAATGAAAAAAAATATTTTTAGTACAGTAGTTACCTCAAAATACCATAAAAATAGAATTGACAAATTTTTACAATCAGAATTAAAAGAATTGAGTAGAACTAGAATCCAAAATTTAATTGTAGAGGGTCGAGTTAAATTAAATGATTCTATTATAAATACTGCTTCAAAAAAAATAAGACAAGAAGATCAAATAATTATAAATTTCCCTATACCCAAAGAAACTCATATAAAGCCAAATAAAATTTCTTTAGAAATTTTATATGAAGATGATGATTTAGTTATTATTAACAAATTACCGGGAGTAGTAATCCACCCTGGGGCTGGAAATTATGAAAATACTATTGTAAATGGTTTGCTCTTTAAATATCAAAATAATCTTTCAAGCGTTGGTGGTAAATTAAGACCTGGAATAGTTCATCGAATTGATAAAGATACAAGTGGTGTTATTGTTGTTGCTAAAAACGATAATGCTCATATTAATTTGTCAAAACAATTTAGCAACCATTCAATAAAAAGAACGTATGAAGCAGTCGTATGGGGTTCTGTAAAACCCAAAAATGGCAGGATAAAAGAAAATATATCTAGAAGCACAAGAAACAGGCAGCTTATGACTGTAAGAAAAGAAAAAGGTAAAATAGCAATTACTAATTATAAAACTTTGAAAGTTTTTCAAAATTTAAATTTACCAAAAATAAGTCTTATTGAGTGCAAACTAGAAACTGGAAGAACTCATCAGATAAGAGTGCATATGAATTATAAAGGTAACCCAATTTTAGGAGATAAATCTTATGGTAAATCAAAAAGCTATTTTAAAAGAATAGATAAAATTATAGAAAAAAAAATAAATAATTTTAATAGACAGGCTTTACATGCAAAAAGTTTAGGTTTTGTTCATCCAGCTACCGGAAAAGAAATTTTCTTTGAAGCACAAAGACCTAAAGATCTTGATGACTTGATTAAAAGCCTAGATAAAGCTAGCATTTAGCCATCTTGTATTTGCCTTAATTTGATAATACATATTCTTTTGATTTATGGTTACAAAAACATTTGATTCAAAATTACCTTCAATTTCGCAGGAAGGAAGTTTATCTAGTTATTTAACACAAATAAAAAAATTTCCTATACTTAGCGCAGAAGAAGAATATATGTTAGCGAAAAGCTGGCGAGAAAGAGGGGATTTAAAATCTGCACAGAAATTAATAACAAGTCACTTAAGGTTAGTTGCTAAAATTGCAATGGGCTATAGAGGATATGGTTTGCCTGTAAGCGAAATGGTTTCTGAAGGTAACATAGGTTTAATGCAAGCAGTAAAAAAATTTGAGCCCGAAAAAGGTTTCAGGCTAGCAACATATGCTATGTGGTGGATAAAAGCTTCTATCCAAGAATATATTTTAAGATCATGGAGTTTGGTAAAAATGGGAACAACAACGGCTCAAAAGAAACTTTTTTTCAATCTAAAAAAAATAAAACATCAGCTATCTGCAAATGGTAATGGAGATTTAAATACTGAGCATGTTGAAGAAATTTCTAAAAGGCTAAATGTAAAAAAAGAAGAAGTAATTTCAATGAATAGAAGAATGCTTGGAAAAGAAAAATCTTTAAATGCTCCAATTAAAGATGAGGATGGGTCGGAATGGCAAGATTGGATTGTAGATGACAAAATTGATCAAGAATTAAAATTATCACATCAGCAAGAATATACGGAAAGAAAAAAACTAATGGATGATGCTATAAATATATTAAGCACTAGAGAGAAAGAAATATTAACTGCAAGAAGATTATCTGACGAAGCAATCACGCTAGAAGATTTAAGTAAAAAATTTAAAGTAAGCAGAGAAAGAATTAGACAAATAGAAACTAAGGCTTTTGAAAAATTACAAAAAGCTATGCTCAATGCCGCTAAATCGAGCAACCTACTTCCTAGAAAATAATTTAAAAGATAACTTAAAATTTTAAAAAGGATTTTCTATAAGAATAGTATCATTTCTTTCTGGACTAGTTGAAATACTAGATATTTTTGTTTCAATAAAACTCTCTATTCCTTTAATATAAATCTTTGCGTTTTCTGGCAATTTATCAAATTTTTGAACCCCACTAGTTGTGGATTTCCATCCCTTGAATACTTTATATATTGGTTTAACTTTTAATTGTTCATCTACCGCTGCTGGTAAATAATCTATTTTTTTTCCATTAAGTTCATAAGCAATACACATTTTTATTTCATCAAGTTTATCAAGAACATCTAATTTGGTAAGTGCAATTCCATTTATTCCTGAAATTTTTATACTCTGTCTAACAAGAACTCCATCAAACCAACCACATCTTCTTTTTCTACTAGTTACAGTCCCAAATTCTTTTCCTACTGTTCCTAACAATTCTCCAGTTTTATCATTTAATTCAGTTGGAAAGGGTCCTGCTCCCACTCTGGTAGTATAAGCTTTTGTTATACCCAAAACATAGTTTATGCTATTTAGTCCACAACCTGCTCCTGTAGCTGCAGATGAAGCAACAGTATTAGAGGAAGTAACAAATGGATATGTTCCATGGTCTACATCAAGCAAGATGCCTTGAGCGCCTTCAAATAATATTTTTTTTTGTTTTAGTCTATATTCATCAAATTTTTTCCATACAGGTTTCGAAAATTTTAATATTTCTGGAGCTATTTTTAATAAATCTTTTTTTAATTGATCTTTTTTAAAAATTTCTTTTCCTAAACCTTTTCTTATTGCGTTGTGATGGGAGAGAGCAATCTCTAATCTATTATCCAAATTTTTTTCATAAGCTAAATCCATTACTCTAATTGCTCTTCTTCCAACTTTATCCTCGTAGGCAGGACCAATTCCTCTTCTAGTTGTTCCTATTTTAGATTTACCAGCGGTATCTTCTCTTATTTCATCCATTTCTTTATGAAAAGGAAGTATAAGGTTAGCAGATTCAGAGATTATTAAATTGTTTTCATCAACATTAACACCTTTTGATTTAACTTCTTTAATTTCATCAATTAAAGCCCAGGGATCTATAACTACTCCATTGCCAATTATTGAAATTTTATTTTTTCTTACTATTCCAGACGGCAGCAATCTAAGTTTATAAGTTACTCCATCTATAACTAAAGTATGGCCTGCGTTATGACCTCCTTGAAAACGAACAACTACATCTGCTTCACTTGAAAGCCAATCAACAATCTTTCCTTTACCTTCGTCGCCCCACTGTGTACCAACAACTACTAAATTTTTCATTATATAAATTTTCTATTTATTAACACTGAATTTAAATGATTTATAGGCCCGTGACCTTTTCCATAATTAAGATTAGATCTTATTGCCTGGTTAACATATTTAATTCCCAACTCACAAGATTTCTTTAAAGGTTTTCCACAAGATAAAAAAGTTGTGATTGCACTTGATAGGGTACATCCTGTTCCATGAGTGTTTTTTGTATTGATCTTTTTATTTTTAAAAATTTTTATCTCTTTTCTATTTAAAAAAACATCTTCTATATATTTAGTGTTTTTGTGTCCACCTTTAACTAAAACATTTTTAGCTCCTAATTCAAGCAAAATTTTGGCTGCATAAATCATATTTTCCAAGTTTGTAATTTTTGTTTTTGTTAAAATCTCAGCTTCAAGAATATTTGGTGTTATTAAATAAACTTTTTTGATTAGTTTTTCTTTTAAAGATTTAATTGCTTTTTGGTCGATTAATTTAGCTCCACCCTTAGCAACCATTACGGGGTCCAAAATTATCTTTTTAGTCTTTATTTTCTTTAATGCGTTCATAACTGATAAAATTACCTTGGATGAATGAAGCATGCCAATTTTTATAGCATCAGGCTTTATATCTTTACATGTAAATAAAATTTGATTTTCTATTTCTTTTGGATGTATAGGTACAACCGAATTTACACCTGTAGTATTTTGTACTGTAATTGCAGTAATAGCGGTCATGGCATAACCTCCAAGTGCAGTAACTGTCTTTATATCAGCTTGAATACCAGCTCCCCCAGAAGAGTCTGATCCTGCAATTATTAAAATTTTAGATTTAGGTTTCAAATTACTTTATCGATCTCTTAATTATTTTTATACACTTAAGAATCAATCCTTTGTTATGAGACTCACCCATAATTCTAATTTTTGGTTCAGTTCCAGATTTTCTAATTAACAGTCTTCCATTATAACCCATAAGTTTATTGGCTTTCTTAATTGCTTTTCTGCAATTTAATTTATTAATTATATTTTTGTCTTTAACAACAACATTTTCTAGAATTTGCGGCAAAGGTCTAAAAACGTTTAATAGCCTGCTTGCTTTTATTCCTTTTCTTAAAGAAAAAAGTACCTCTAATGCTACAAGCAAACCATCGCCGGTTGTTGCAAATTTACCTAAAATTATATGGCCAGATTGCTCTCCACCCAAGTTAAAATTTAATTTTTTCATTTTTTCCTTAACATATCTATCTCCTACTTTAGATCTAAAAAATCTTATTTTTTCATTCTTTAAAAATTTTTCTAAACCATAATTGGACATTAAAGTTCCAATCACACCACCTCTTAAAATTTTTTTTGATTTCCATCTTCTGGCGAGCATTGCAATAATTTGATCGCCATCAGCAATTTTACCTCTTTCATCACACATTATAATTCTGTCTGCATCTCCATCAAAAGAAATGCCAACATGAGCTTTAAATTTTTTAACTGTTGATTTAATTTTAAATGGATAGGTAGATCCACACTTTTTATTAATATTAAAACCATTGGGTTTCACGCCTATAGAAATAACCTTTGCTCCAAGTTCTTTTAATAGTTTTGGTGCTGCTTTATAACAAGCTCCATTAGCACAATCTAAAACTATTTTAGTTCCTTT
>CEUZ01282945.1_pt1 | contig 13265 bp, 15 predicted proteins | sample 361511 | NCBI WGS metagenome assembly CEUZ01 (sample SAMEA2622822, study PRJEB7988) | marine metagenome | biome: marine biome (ENVO:00000447); feature: surface water layer (ENVO:00002042); material: "saline water (ENVO:00002010), including plankton (ENVO:xxxxxxxx)" | depth 5 m
TAAATTGTCCAGAGAATCATTGGCAGCGGTATTGAGAATCGCCCGTGAATTTGGACCCTGTAGTGCCAGTGCAGCGGTGGCGATTGAATCATCAGAAATGGTAAGATCCATACCAGCGGCATTATATTGCAGCCATTCTAGATTGGGTTCTGCACTTGTGATACGGAATTTATGCTCCGATAATCGTTGAACCGTCCCATCATCAATTACTTTACCATGTTCATCACACCAGGGTGTATACATTACTTGGCCAATTTTGCATATTGCAATATTTCGCGTTACTAGACGATCTAGGAATCCTTGGGCTTCTGGTCCTTCAATAAGATATTTATAGAGAGGCGTTATGTCTAAGAGAGCCGACTTTGTACGAATTGCAAAATATTCGTTCTCATGAGTCAATTCATAATTAGTGGCAGATAGATATCCGGACCAGCGGCGCCACTCCTGAGATTCATTCAGTTTGGATGTTCGCTCAAAAAAAGGTGATAGTTTTAACTGTGTTTCAGCGGTGAATTGATTATTATAGCTCATGATGCCGATCTTAGAAATGGGCGGGTTAAACAGGTAGGCCCTCCTGCACCTTTCAGTGAAATTTCTGAACCATCGTAGGTATAAACTTCCACACCTTCACGTTCAAGAAGTTTCCGGGTGATTGGATTACTTTCTAACATAATCACTTTTCGCGGTGCTAAGGCTAAAACATTGCACCCCATGGAATCATATTCTTTGTCAGGGACTTCAATAAATCGTATTTGTCGATGGAGAAGATATTTTCTGAATGGCACTGGAATCAACCGGGAATAAACCAAATATAGATCATGATCTATGGGAGAAATATTGCTCATAAGATGAAGACAGTCTCCAGGGCCCGTCCAATGGGGCAGGGGGACTGAAATTACTTCATCAACCAGGTTTCCTAATAATGTCTTGAATTGTTGTATTCCTTCTGAATTAGACCTGTATCCTTCACCAACAGCTACGATTCGTTCATTTAGCCATACAATATCTCCACCCTCCAAGGTTCCGGGTGCTTTAATTTTCCCGAGTACTGGTATATCTATAGATTCGAAATAAGCCTTGACAGCATCTGGTTCGGAATTCCTTGTTTCTTTCCCCATGGAGCATAGAATTACGCCGCCATTAGTGATTACACAAGGGTCATGAGTGTATACCGAGTCTAGGGATGTAGATTCATCAATAGGTAAAAAATGAATTTCAATACTAAATGATGCTATTAATTCCGAGAAAGATTCGTAATGTGCAATTGCTTTATTAAAATTTGGTACGCCGTAATAATTTAGTTGCGGAGATTGATCATTAAGAGAATTTTGATTTTGATATGCTTCCCTGGGATGTTTCATAAGGACTCTGCGAATAGGATCAACCATGTTTTGACAACCAAAATTCATATAATTATTTTCTTATCATAGAAGGAGAGATTTAATATAGTAAATGTGCAACTATACTTTTGAAATAATAGATGGCAAAATTACTTCAAAGGACCAGATTAATTGTAAAAAATCTTTCCCAGAAATTGAATGCCCTTTTTAATTTGAATTTTTTTTAATGAATGTATACTAATATAATTTCCTAGATTTATTAAGAAACTAAAAAATGAAAGAAATAATTATGGATAAAAAAAATTCCCTTCATATGACCCCTGCAGAATTTAGAAAAACAGGTTATGCTGTTATTGACTGGATCGCTGATTATTATGAAAATGTAGATTCATATCCAGTGCTGTCCCAGGTGCAGCCAGGTGCTATAAAATCCAGACTCCCGGATGCTCCCCCTGATAGAGGAGAATCAATGGAAACAATTATTCATGATCTGAATCAGCTTATACTCCCTGGGATAACCCACTGGCAGTCACCAAATTTTTTTGGTTATTTTCCCTGCAATACCAGTGGTCCGGCAATCCTGGCAGATCTCATTTCCAGTGGGCTGGGAATAAATGGTATGCTATGGTCAACAAGCCCGGCGTGTACAGAGCTTGAAACACATGTTCTGGATTGGCTGGCCGATATGTTGGATCTTCCAAGTCATTTTAAATCTACAGGTAAAGGAGGAGGGGTGATCCAGGATACAGCTTCAAGTTCATCTCTCTGTGCCTTAATTGCGGCCAGGGAAAGAACCACAAAAGGCCAATCCAATGAAATCGGTTGCAGAGATAAAATGACCGTTTATGCTTCAAGCCAAGCACATTCCTCCATCGAAAAAGCTGTAATGGTTGCCGGATTAGGTCGAAAAAATCTTCGTCTCATAGATGTAGATGATTCTTTTGCAATGAGCCCCGATGATCTACAAAATAAAATAGAACAAGATATAAAAGATGGTTATGCTCCAGTGTATGTATGCGCCACAGTAGGGACAACATCCAGTACAGCTTTTGATCCGCTTAAAGAAATAGGCGTAATCTGCGACAAATATAATATATGGCTTCATGTGGATGCTGCCATGGCTGGAACAGCGGCCCTTTGTCCTGAATATCGTTATATGCAGGTAGGATTAGAATTGGCAGATAGTTATACGTTCAATCCCCATAAATGGATGTTGACTAATTTCGATTGCAGCTGTTTCTATGTAGCTGATCGAAACGAACTCATTAACTCTTTAAGTGTTTTGCCAGAGTATTTAAAAAACCAGGCAACACAATCAGGAGCAGTATTTGATTATCGTGACTGGCATATTCCGCTGGGTAGGCGTTTTCGATCCTTGAAGCTGTGGAGTGTTATTCGATATTATGGTGTGGAAGGATTAAGAAAATACATACGGAAACATATTGAATTGAGTCAAGAATTTTCATGCTGGGTTAAAGAAGATAATCGGTTCCAGCTCATGGCTCCTGCTCCTTTAAATCTGGTTTGTTTTCGCCACAAGAAATCAGACAAATTCAATGAATTGCTATTGGCTGATTTGAATAATAGTGGAGATTTATATTTATCGCATACAAGATTAGCTGGACATTATACGCTCAGGATTTGTATCGGCCAGTCATACACAACAGAAAAACATGTGCGGCAGGCTTGGAAAACAATAACAGAAGCTGTCGAAATACTGGAAAAATCAAGTTGAAACCTTCCTGTTATTCAACATTTTCTCCGCACCAGCGCACAATCAAGTTGGCAATAACCTCCACCACTATTAATACATGTTCAATTTCAACATATTCATTGGCGGAATGTGCTTTACGAACATCCCCGGGTCCATAGAGTACAGTTGGAATATTAGCATAATTTGTAAACAAGCGTAAATCTGATCCATAGGTTACGCCTTCTAGCTGTCCATTATCATTGGTTACAGATTCATGGCAACCTAGCAGTGTATTTACCAGGGGGTGTTCAACAGATGTTTGTCCCGATTCAAATTGCCCTTCAATCCATTTAATTAATGGAAGTTCTTTTGACAGCCATTTATCCTTGGTGGCTGTATTTCCTATGGCATCTTCTAATGCGGTACGGGCTTCACTGGCACTTTCTCCAGGAAAAACCCCCAGCCGTCCTTCTGCGGTTAGTTTTTCAGGTACAGTTGAGTGCCAGTCACCACTGCGAATTGTGCCAATATTAATCGGTGCAACCCTGTCTGAATTTTCATAATATTGTACATGAAATAGCTGGTGTCGGTCCTTTTCCAGTTCTTGAATTGCTTGGTGTATTAATTCAAATTTTTCAATTGCACTGACTCCTTCCCAGCGAGTTGCTGCATGGGTAGCCTTACCATTAATAGTTATTTCAAATGTGAGCGCACCAGATTGTATTGGGCAGATTCGCAGGGAAGTTGGCTCCAGAATTACAGCCCCATCAGCAGTAAACCCATTTACAATATTTGTTAGTGTTCCACAGCCTCCAGACTCTTCACCCACTACGCTCTGTATTTGCACATTTCCATTAGGGCTATAGCCCAATCTTTTTAGAATGTCTACTGCAAAAATACTTGCGCTTAATCCTGCTTTCATATCACAGGAACCCCGCCCATATATCTTGTTTTTTATCACTTTTCCAGACCAGGGTGACTCATTCCAGTTTTCAGGGGGTCCTGTTGGCACCACATCCACATGCCCATTAAGGATCAATGATTTTCCAGATCCATCATTTTGCCAGTTTCCTAAGATATTGTAGCGTGAATCAGGGGAGTGACCATCATCACAAAATGCTGGATGCGCTTTGATTAATTCAAAATTGACAGGGATTTGATCTACATCTAAATCAAGGGATCGTAGTTTATCTGAGATGAAATTTTGCACTGGTCCTTCATCATCAGCAAGACTGGGTAAACGTACTGCTTCCTGAATGAATTCAACAATTTCATTTCGACATGCTTTAATAGTACTGGCGATTTCTTTTTGAATATTAGTCATTATTTTTCCAGTATAAATATAAGGGTAGACCAGCCAGTATTATACCTGTTCCAACAGCAGCATCCCTAGGTGCTTCCAAAATGGTATTGATTGTGAGAAAAATGGAAAAAAGTATGAAAATGATGGGAATGTAAGGATATCCAGGTGTTTTATAGGGGCGTTTCATTTCAGGACGTTTTTTCCGTAGAATGATCACCGCGGCACAAGACATGGCATAAAAGATCCAAGATGCGAATATGATATATGTGATCAGTTGATTATATGTTCCGGAGAAGGTCAGGGCACAGGCCCACACAGCCTGAATAATCAATGCATTGGCTGGGGATTTGAATCTTGGATGGACTACGGCGGCCTGATGGAAAAAAAGTTTATCTCTGGCCATAGCATAATTGATCCTGGCGCTGGTGAGAATGAATCCATTATTTGCACCCAGAAGTGAAATCAGTATAATAATTGAAACCAACGCTGCTCCCTTTTCACCCAAAAAAATGGATGCAGAATCTGATGCAACCAGCAAAGAATTTCCCATGGCTCCAATCCCCAGAGTATATGTGAAAACAAAGTTTATTAACAAATATATGGATATAACGATGAGCATACATAATACCAGAGATAAAGGAATATTTCTCCCTGGATTTTGGACTTCTCCAGCTACATAGGTAATAAATATCCATCCGTCATAGGTCCATAGTACAGAAACCATAGCCAGGCCCAACGGTCCCACAAGGGCAGGTAATGGCCGATCCGGATAAAATGGCTGAATATTATCAGTTGAACCGCCATCCATTACCAAGCCCAGGGCAATAATGCCCAGGATAGCACTAATCTTTAAGATGGTAAATATATTCTGGGCTCTGGCTCCAGATTTTACATCCAGAACATTAATGACGGTCAAAAGGATCACAGATAATATTGCAATACTTTTAATACGCATTTCTGAAAGAGGAAAGAAAAAACCAAGGTATTCAGAAAAGGCCACCCCAACAGCAGCAATACTGGCCGTATTGATTACCGCAATACATGACCAGCCATAAAGGTAGCCCCATACTGGGCCATAAGCTTCATTTAAATAAACGAATTGCCCGCCGGCACGAGGCATAGCAGCACCCAGTTCTGCTATAGACAGGGCTCCAAACAGGCTGATTAAGCCTCCAAAAATCCAGACTGAAATTATCAAGGATGTGGAACCAGTGAGTAAGGCAATGGTGGCCGGGACCATAAAAATTCCAGAACCGATAATTCCTCCGGCATTGATCATGGTGGCATCTAGTAAAGTAAGAACACGAGCGAGTTTTGGTGGCTCAGGTCTGCTACTCATAGATAAAAAATAAAAAAATGTTTTGTAACGAACCTGTCAGGTTAAAAATATTTTCCCCGGGAATCTAGACTATGGCAATTCGTTAAGAAAGGGAACCTTCTACACAGGTGGTTTGAAAACCTCCACGAATATTGTAAAGAGTGGTAACCATAAGCTGATCCGTATCCAATGCGGTTCGTAGGTCAGTATAGATTCGCTTGGTTACTGCTTCCTGATAGATCCCGACATTCCGGAAACTGATGAAATAATACTTTAGAGATTTGAGTTCTACACATTTTCCCCCAGTAGGATGATATTCTATCTTTACATAAGCAATATCCGGCAGGCCACTGAAAGGGCAGACAGCACTGAATTCATCGGTTTCTGTTTTGAAGTACTGTTCCGAGCTGTCAAAATCGAAAATCTCCAACAGCTCCGGTTTGATGTGTGATTCATCTAAGAAATCAAATGTTTTTCCTTCTGCTTTAGGCATATCAGTCTCCTTTGTAGGTGCAACTCGTGTTGTCTGTTTCCTTGATTTCAATCTTAGATAATCCTGGCAGAGAAGTAATCAGTTTTCTCCAGATCCATTTGCAGAGATTTTCGCTCGATGGATTTTCCAGCCCATCAATGTCATTTAAATAAGCATGATCAATCTGTTTCCTTATAGGATCAAATACAATATCCATATCACCAAAATCCATGACAAAGCCGGTATGCCTGTTAACAGTTCCGCTTACTGTAAGAGTGATTTTGAAAGAATGACCATGAATATTCCTGCAGGGATGGTCTTCAGGAAGATGGGGCAATGATCTTGCAGACTCTATTGAAAATGTTTTACTTACATCCATAATAGAATTTAAGGAATACCTAAAATTTTATGGGTTTGAATACTCAGTTTCCACCGCGGGTGTAAAGCTATGAATTCTTTCGCTTTCTGTGTATTGCTTTTAAGGTCTGGGCCATCCATAGGCTGAAGGAAAAAATGATCAAAATCATGTCCTTCATGTTCTTTTGGTTTTATCCCATCCTGGGGAAAAACGATCTTTAACTCATCTCCTTTGATCAGTAACAAATCTGTATTGGCTTTGGGGCTTACGCAGATCCAGTCAATATCTGCAGGAGGCAGTATTGTCCCGTTGGTTTCTATCCCGATTTCAAACCCTGTTTCATGGACCATTCGGATGAATTTATCATCCATTTGAAGAAGTGGTTCACCACCAGTACATACCACATAAGGATTCTCTGCTAAATCTTCGGGCCAGAGGGTTTTAATGATTTTTTTTACTTCTTCCGCAGAATATTTTCCGCCGTTTAGTCCATCGGTACCTATGAAATTTGTATCGCACCAGTAGCAAATGGCATCTTCACGGTCCTTTTCCAGGCCGGTCCAAAGATTGCAGCCGGTAAAGCGGATGAAGATGGCCGGACGGCCTGTATAAAACCCTTCACCCTGAATTGTATAATAAATTTCCTTGATGAAGTACATAATTTAATCTGGGTATTCTAGGGGATCGAGAACACCTGCTTTTATGAATCCTGTTCGTCGTAAAATACAGGCATCACAATGTCCGCAAGGATCACCATTTTTTTGAGGATCATAGCAACTGCATGTAAGGCTGTAGTCCACATTTAACGCAGTGCCTTTCTGGATAATTTCAGCTTTGGTGAGATCAATAAGAGGAGTATGTATTTTGAATTTTCCAGCATTTTCCACACCTGATTTTGTCGCCAGATTTGCGGTTTGTTCGAATGACTCAATATATTCTGGACGGCAGTCGGGATAGCCACTGTAATCAAGGGCGTTTACTCCAATATAAATGTCGAAAGAGTTCAGGGTTTCTGCTAGGGCCAGAGCCAAAGAAAGCAGGACCGTATTTCGTGCCGGAACGTAAGTCACAGGAATTTGGTTCATTTCCGAATCAACCCGGTCCTTAGGAACTTCAATATCATCCGTTAAAGCAGAACCGCCGAATTGACCCAGATCCACATTTAAGATGGAATGTTTTTCTACATCATAAGACAGAGCTATATTTTTTGCTGATTGTAATTCAAATAGGTGACGCTGACCGTAATTTACTGTCAGGGAAAATAAATCAAATCCTTGGTTCTTAGCGATTGCCAGACAGGTGGTTGAATCCAGCCCGCCGGATAGAAGGATAACTGCTCTTTTCATCCTTACCCTTCTCGTACTTTAAAAGACCAGGTAAACTCAAATTCAGCTACAGTATCCCCAACTTCATTTTTCCCAACAGATTTTACAGTCGTCACCGTTGCTTCGCCTGTTTCCCGTGCCTGGATAACCGCTTGTCTTAATTTTTTACTATCCCGACAAGTGAACGTGGTGGTTCCGGATGCTTTTTTGAGGAACTTGGCGTTTAATCCAGTAATAATGAGGGCAACACTGGGATGGACTCCAGTGGTAAATAGCAAAGCATAAAGACCGGTGCTGAGCTCAGCAGCCATACTCAAGACAGCAAAATACGTGGAACGAAAGGGATTTTTGGTCAGGAAAGTAAGCCGGGTGCTTACTTTGCTTAGTTCTTCATCAATATGTACAATTTTCAGCCCGGCTAAAAATGCCATTGGCAATTTAAATATGGAAATAGTTTTAACTAATAGGCGGTTGTTATAACGTTTTAATAATTTTTTTTGTTCGATATTCATTCTAAGACCAAGTAGATCAGAAAGCTGAATGATACAATTTAAGTCTCTGGAATTTAGGTGTGCTTTTTTATTTATTCATAGCCATGTGAACTTCTTTGGCAATGGCCAAAGCATGAGGTGTATCACTATGGATACAGATGGTTTGGGCTTTAATATCCAATTCACTTCCATCTAGTGCAATAATTTTCCCTTTCGAAATTAACTTCGCCTGTATTGCCGCCTTTTTGGGATCCGTAATCAAAGCGTTACGTAATGTTCTACTGCTCAAGCAACCATTCATATCATAAGTGCGATCCGCAAATGCTTCCTCTATTACGTTCAGTCCCATATTAATAAATACATCCACCATAATAGATCCAGCTAAACCGATTACTGTTAAGCGAGGATTCACTTTCAGTACCGATTCCCCAATAATCTGGGCGATTATCTTATCACGGGTGGCACGATTATAGAGTGCTCCATGAACTTTTACATGTGAAAGTGTTATACCTTGATCTTCAGCAATATTTCTAAGCATCTGGATTTGGTTAGTAATCGTTATCAAAAGGTGATCAGGTTCTATTTTCATATCAATTCGACCAAAATTTTCGCGGTCGGGATAACCAGGGTGAGCACCTATATTCACTTTTTTTGTTCTAGCAATTTTGACGATTCTTTCCATTAGATATTTATTACCAGCATGGCCACCACAGGCCACGTTAATGGTGGTTACATAATCCATCAGGTTTTCATATAAGCCATTTTTCAGAAATTCGGGGTATTCTCCCATATCAGTATTAATGTCCATTTTCTTCATTTTTTAACCAATTCATTTAAAAATTTCTCCTGATCAAGTCGAAGGAATTCAGCTTCCTTCATCGTAACCAATTGAAACTGAAATTCATCTCCTGATCTTAACTGTCCTACTTTACAGAGATCTGCAGTTATAACGTTGGCAATTTTTGGATAACCGCCGGTGGTTTGATGATCAACAAAGGAAATAATGGGCCTACCGTTACCTGGTATTTGGACTGCCCCAAGGGGTATTCCTTCGGTAATCACATGTTTGGCAGTAATCGGGTAGATTCCTATGCCTGATGTACGCAGTCCCATACGATCAAAGTTAGAAGAAATTGTATATGGTCTCTCCTGTAATGTTTTCCAGGCAGCAGAGTCAAACCAGTCGTGCTGCAATCCTCTGGTGATACGCAGGATCGATCTGTCTAAATGAATCGCCTGATCCAATTTTATACCTGCTTTGTTTTGGTCTGGATCACCAATATTTATTTCTTGTCCTTTCCGCAATACCCCACCATCGAGTCCCCCAATTTTGGTCATAATATGAGTGGAACAGCTGCCCAATCGTAATGGTAACTGAAAACCGCCGCGTATTGCCAAATAACAACGTGCCCCATCCTGAGTAGGGCCCAAAGTAATCTTTGAACCTTTTATTATTTGAAATGGCCGGTAATAAGGAAGTTTTTCGCCATTCATCAATGCAGGGAAAACACTTCCCGTCAGAGCGATACAGGCATCCTTTTTAAAAAGAAATTCACCACCAGTTAGAGTCATCTCTAGCGCGGAATCATTTTCAAGATTGCCTACAAGCAGGTTGGCCAGTCGTAGGGAAATTGAGTCCGCTGCGCCGGCACCGGAGATTCCTAGATGTGAATACCCTCGACGGCCAAGATCTTGCACGGTAGTATGCAGACCGGGGTTTATTACTTTTATACTCATAATTGATTTGACCTTAGGTATTCATATTTATCCTGGTTAATAGCAATAAATTGAATACGGTCCCCCATGCGTACAATGCTGGTTCCCGGATTATCTTTATCAAATAGTTTTAAGGGTGTTCTTCCAATGATGTTCCACCCTCCTGGAGTAGACAGGGGATAGATACCAGTCTGATTTCCGGCGATACCAACAGATCCTGTGGGGACATTCGTACGAGGGGTGTCTAGACGTGGTGTGGCGAGGGTCTCATCCATGCCTCCGATGTATGGGAACCCGGCGGAAAAACCGATAAAATAGGCTAGATAAGTTCTGGAAGTATGGGATTTTATTATCTTATTTCTGCTGTAGGTTGTATGTCGCATCACACGTTCCAAGTCCAGACCCATTTCTGAATCATAGCATACCGGGATTTGAATTTCTCGTTTTTTAATTCTTTGTCTAATATGGATCGATTTACCGATCGTTTTAAGCATATCAATACTTTCATTAAGGCGCATACTGTTATCCAACCTTACCAATATGGAGTTGTAACCAGGGGAAATACCGATGATCTGAGTTATTGGATTTTTCAGTAAATATTGTGTATAAGAAAAAACCTTAAGATGTAAATTTTCTGATATCTTATCTCCAAATTTTATCAGGATAGAATTATCAGAAGCAGGAATAAAATCGGGGTTGATTATAAACATTTTTTAATTGAAATAATTACATCTACAGATAGTGTTAAAGGAAAAACTTCATTTAATAGCGTTAAATTAGTTTTGCTAGTTTATCCTGAGAAATAAAAGAATGATCTCATTTTAATGAAAAATTAATTTCAAACATGAAACTCTATTTACTATTTATATGTTCTATAGCTGTAGCCCAGGATTATTACCAGGGAGAGATCACTTTTGACTACAACGGCACAATCAATGGATCATTTTTGCCTTCTGTCCAGGATTCCATCACTGCCGGTTTTGCTTTCAACCAGGAGGGTGCAGACACATCTTACTTTATAATGGGGGCAATTATGGAACAGGATACTGCTGGATTTGATCTGTTTATTACCATTCTTCAAGACACAACATTTCCTGTCCAACCACGGACTTGGGATATTCCTGGTCAGGGAGATCTGGAAAACCCTCTAAGCTTGGAAACCATTGTTGTTTTGATGCCGGGCTTGGATTCAGCTTTTGTGACAGAATTGTTTGCTGTATTTACAGATACATCTGGTGGAGATTCTCCGAATTTGGATTCATTATTAACAGGATTATTTCTTGGATTGTCTAGCAATTTATACCTGGGTCTTGCCGGTCAAATGGAAATATCTGATGTAACTGATTCAGCACTTGTTGGCGGATTTTATGCAACACTGATTAAACCTGTGGTAACCTGGCCTCTGCAATCCATTGATATTGATAGTGGCTTATTTGTTTTCAATAAAATTTCTTTACCAGTACTTGCCGTAAAATCTAAACCAAAGGTACCAGAAAAACTGATACTGTTCCCAGCCTATCCTAATCCTTTTAATCCAATCACGACAATTCGATTCTCAATCGATGCATATAACAATGGGTCTCTGAGTATTTTTGATATAACTGGCAGAATGGTAAAATCCCTTATTAATAAACCATTTTCTCCGGGAGAATATGAGGTAAAATGGTATGCCGGAGAACAACCTAGCGGTGTTTATTTTGCATTACTTCAAACCGGTAATTTTGTGAAAACAACAAAACTGGTTCTTATAAAATAATGGCTAAAGTAGAATTAATCCATCATGAACTAGTCAATGACCTGCTTTTGCTGCAATGGAGTGATGGGTCAGAACATGCGCTGCCTTTAGCATCCCTAAGAGATAATTGTCCCTGCGCAGCCTGTGCCGGAGAAAAAGATGTTTTTGGAAATGTTTATAAAGGGCCAGCTCAGGTGTTAAATGAGATCAGTTATGAAATTACGGGTCTCCAGCCAGTAGGATATTATGCCCTAAGGCCTTTCTGGAAAGATGGACACAATACAGGGATTTTTTCTTATGATTTATTGTTTTCTCTGGCCAACCAAAAGAGTTCTTAATCGATTTCTTTAAATAATAATTGAATTATATTTCGAGCCGAATTAAATGAAAATAATAAAAATTATTCTCTTTCTATCTCTTGGATATTGTAGGGAAGTTGAATTTAAGGAAATCCAGCTAACAGGTCTAATCACAGATAAAGGGCAGGAAATATCAGGTCTGGAATGGTATCAAGACAATTTGGTACTGTTACCGGAGAATCTGGGCGGATTTGTATATATGATCCCAAAGGAGAGAATTAAAAAACAACTTAGAACTTCCAAACCTGAATCCATAGAACCCAGGCAGGTGTCATTTAAAACAGCTGATTATTCAAAAATAATCCCAGGTTTTCAAGGATTTGAAGCAATTGCATTCAAGAATGAATTTGTAGCAATTACCCTGGAAGCAAAATCTGATAAAAAGATGCATGGCTACTATGCATGGGGTACCATCGATCCAGAATCGTTTGAAATTAAGATACCAGAAAAAAATTTATTCGAACTACCTGTGCCGGTACAGGTGAAAAATTTCACATTTGAGTCACTGCTAATCCATGAAGATAAAGCCATAGTTTATTTTGAAGCCAACGGTAGAAATCTTAGGGAAAATGCGTGGCAGTATACCGTATCACTGGCCGATCAAAAAGTTGATAAAATTAAGCATCCTTTTATTGAATACCGTATTAATGATGTTACCAGATTGGACAGGTTTAAAAAATTCTGGGCCATTAATTATTTGTGGTCGGGCGATCGGAAACTGCTTAAACCATCGAATGACGTAGTCTTTGAGAATCATCGCAAAGGATTTTCACATTCCAAAATTGATGGGGTGGAACGTCTCATTGAGTTCCAGATTAAAAATGGGAGAATTGAAATGACGGACAGACCACCAATCCAGATTGTCCTCAAGAAAAAAGAGTCAAGGAATTGGGAAGGTATTGTTCGGATGGATAAAAGAGGTTTTCTCATTGCTACGGATAAATATCCCCGGATGATATTGGCATTTGTACCTTTGAATTAAATGAAAAAATATTATCTGTTATTAGTTTTTATATCTTTTTTTTATTTTTCATGCGCACAGGTTCATAAGGATTCCTATGTCTTGCTCATTTCTTTTGATGGTTTCCGAGCGGATTACCTAGATAGGTACAACACGCCGAATTTTGATATTTTCATAAAAAACGGCGTAGGTTC